>Ga0306921_10001659_pt1 | contig 21799 bp, 19 predicted proteins | sample sta12Cox44000080_FD_203760 | JGI IMG/M metagenome (GOLD analysis project Ga0306921, IMG submission 203760) | Lab enrichment of tropical soil microbial communities from Luquillo Experimental Forest, Puerto Rico - statoxic.12C.oxic.44.000.080 (v2)... | ecosystem: Environmental > Terrestrial >...
CCGATCGTCCCGCGATGATCAAAATGGCGCGCGGCGAGAAGACCACGGCTGCAGCGCTTCTGATTCACGAACGCCTCTGGGACGTAAGCAGCAAGTCGCGTCGGGCCAACTAATCCGCCGCTAGCCCGAATGCGGCGAAATGCGTGTATGATTCCCCCCATTCGGGAGTAAGGCTCCCCTCCGGAGCCACCCATGAGTGCATCACTGCCCCCTATCGCCAATCCTGTTCGCGAACGCCTTTGGATTCTCGGCCTCACTCCCCAAGAACGCGGCACTTTGATTGCCACTTTCGGCGGTTGGGCGCTCGACGGCATGGACGTGATGATCTACAGCTTCGTCATCCCCGCACTGATCGCCGCATGGCAAATCAGCAAAGCCCAGGCAGGCTTGCTCGGTACGGTAGCGCTGCTGATTTCTGCCGTCGGCGGTTGGCTCGCGGGATTGTTTGCAGATCGTTTTGGCCGTGCGCGCGTCCTGCAAATCACCATTGTCTGGTTTGCCTTCTTCACGTTCCTCTGCGGCTTCACCAACTCCTTTCGGCAATTATTGGTGCTCCGCGGACTGCAGGGCTTGGGCTTCGGTGGAGAATGGGCGGTTGGTTCCGTTCTAATGGGCGAGACCATTCGCGCGCAACATCGCGGCAAGGCCGTCGGCACGGTGCAGGCGGGTTGGGCCCTCGGCTGGGGCGTCGCTGCCATGAGTTACGCCCTGCTCTTCTCCGTTTTCCCCGCCGCAACCGCTTGGCGCTCCATGTTCTGGATCGGCATTCTTCCTGCCCTGTTGGTCTTCTACATCCGCCGCAATGTTCCTGAGCCCGAAGTCTTCCATCGCACCCGCGCAAGGGAGGCTGCGCTTCAAACCGGCACGCACTCGCTCGAAATTTTCAGCCCTGTGCTGCTCAAGACCACTTTGCTTGCTTCGTTTCTCGCCACAGGCGCGCAGGGCGGCTACTACGCCATCACCACCTGGTTGCCCACTTTTCTTCGGACCACGCGCAATCTCTCCGTGCTCAACACCGGAGGCTATCTGTTCGTTGTCATCGTGGGCTCCTTCACCGGATACCTGCTCAGCGCCTGGTTGACGGACCTCCTCGGTCGCAAGCTCACGCTCGTGATCTTTGCGATTTGTTCCTTCGTGACCGTCACCGCCTACACCTATCTGCCCACCAGCAATTCCTTAATGTTGGTTCTGGGTTTTCCCCTGGGATTCTTTGCCTCGGGCTCGTTCAGCCCCATGGGCGCGTTTTTCACCGAGTTGTTTCCCAGCCGTTTGCGTGGCTCTGGCCAGGGTTTTTCCTATAATTTCGGGCGCGGCATCGGCGCACTGTTTCCGACGCTTGTTGGCTTTCTCAGCGCGCGCATCAGTTTGGGCCATGCCATCTCGGCGTTCGCCGCCAGTGCCTACTTTGTTATGGTTCTCGCCGTCCTGCTGTTGCCCGAAACCCGCGGCAAAGAGCTGCGCGCCTACGAATGAGCACTGTAGTGGCGGCGCCGTCTGCGCGCTCTCTCGCTTTTGTAGTTGCCGGTGTTCAGACCGGTGCTTTTTCCGGCACGCGAAGGTAGCGGCGGCCTGCCTGCCGAAGGTGAGCTGTTGGGTGGCGAGCTCTTGCCGCATGGATTCTTCGATTTCCAACATTTCTTTCATGGTCAGTTCGGCGTCGTTCAGGTTGCGGGGAATCTGAGTGTAGAGGTAGCATCCGGCTTCGAACCTTTGATTGCGAGTCACGAGGCGGCCCGGTTGCCGGGCAACATTCACGTCAAGACCAATCAGCGCTACGCGCGCCAGCAACGGATTCCTGGATATCAGATTGTGGCCACTGCTATTTTCGTGCATCGGAGCTGGACTCGTAGTTGCGAACTCAGATAAATTTGTCGTGCCATCCGTGCCGCTTACAGGAGAAATCGGATGGAACATAAGCGGCAACGGGTTCAGTTTGGTTGGGTCTGTTTGAAAGCCAGAAAGAAGGGTGTCGTTCGCCAAATCGTTGCACCGGCATCACAAGGACTTCTTTCTACTTGACGTAAGTACTTCGGTTTTGGATAGCAGGCTGATTCGTCGCCCGGCGAAAGATCCTCGCAGAAAATGTGAACCGTGCCAGTCCGGGTTTCAAGAAGGAGAGTGTGGTGAACTTTTGCTTTTAAGTCTATGCTGCCACCGCATAGCGATGGTGCAGCCTGCCGAGTCTCGGAAAGGATTGAATCTTGCTTTCACCCGCAGAGCGAATTGCTGTCGCGCGACCTGCGGGCGTGTCCTTCGCCAGTCCAAGATGAGTCCGGTCCTCATGGTAGTAGAGCAGGTAGGAAGACAGCAGTCGTTTGAGATGCCGCTCATTCAGGATGATCACGTGGTCCAATAAGTCGCGTCGGCAACTTCCCACCCAACGCTCAGCAACACCGTTCTGCCACGGACAGCCAAAGGGCGTGCGAGTTGGCTCGCTTCCCATGTCTCTCACGGCCGAAACCACATCGGCGCCAAACTTTGCGTCGCGGTCGAATAGCAAGAATCTGTGCGTCTGTTGGTAGGCCCATGCTTCTCGCAATTGCTGGACTACCCAAAGCGTGTGGGGATTTCTCGTCACATTGAAATGCAGGATCTTACGCCGGTCGTGGCCGATGATGAAAAAGCAGTACAGAACACCAAACGTGAGCGTTGGGACGGTGAAAAAGTCCATCGCAGCAATGGACTCGCGATGGTTTCTGAGGAACGTCAGCCATTGCTTGACGGGATCTGTATTTCTCGGGGCTCGCCGGATCCATCGCGAGACACTCCTTTCCGAGAGATCGAAGCCCAGCTTGAGCAGTTCGCCGTGAAGGCCAATCCGATTTTGCGTCGTTGCGGCGCTCCCCAGGTCGGATTCTCGGCAACCATTCGAAAGATCAGGGCGCGAACCTCTTTGCTGACACGCTTCCGCCCTCCTGCTGGTCTGAATCTTGAGATCCATGTCCAATACAAACGAAACCCTGCTCGATGCCAGTTCACAACGGTTCGGGGAGTAACCAAGACGAGAGGTTTCTTCCACCCAGACCAGAACGTTCTCAACGCAACCAGAACAGCTTGTGCAGGGCAGTCAATCGAGTGCGAGGCCGTTGCGTATGCAAAGCGAGCAGTTGCCGACGGAGAGCCAGGTTTTCGAGGACGAGGTCCTCGCGGGAGCGGAAAGAGCTGACGATCCACCCGAGGAGATGCCGGAGCAACACAATCATGATAAGAATATTATCGGAACTATCGAATTTCGGTTTTGCGCTAAGTCATTCATTTTGCAGATGTACGACGATTTGGCGAGACACAGCGCTCCGACAATTTCCGATTTGCCCGTGACTCGCTAATTACAGAGGCTAGCCCGGCTTACAACCGGTTACGACAGCAGCCGTTGAAATTTTGGGTTGTTGCGGAGAGAACTTAGATCGGGGTCGTTTTTGATCCACTCTTTGCGCCAGCCAGAGCGCACGACTCTTCTGAGACAGTTCAGCGCTTCTTTGCTGCGATGCAGCACCGCGTAGATGCAGGCCACGTTATAGAGAACAGCGGAGTCGTCTGAATCGAGCGCCAACGCTTTTGCCGCCCATGCGAGGGCTTCTTTTCTTCGGCCAATGCGCGCCCACGCAACGGCTCCCAGGTATAATGCGCGCACGTCGCCGGGATTCACGGACAATTGCTGTTTGGCAACTTCGATAGAGCGAGCATATGCTGCGGCAGCCTTGGAGTTGTGTCCGAGCCCGGTGTAAGCTGCTCCCAAGAAGACAGGCGACTGATAGTCCTCCGGCCGCACGCGCGCTGCGGACTCGAATGGTTCGATCGCTTCTTTGTACTTTCCTTGCGCCAGGCAGGCACGCCCGTAAAAGTAGTAGGCCTCAAAGAGCCCGGCATCGAGGCGAATCGAGGCCCGAAACTCCTTCTCCGCATCAGGATAATTTCGCAGCGTTGAGAGCGCCACTCCACGCGACGCATGAGCTTCCGCAAGTTTCGGCGCCAACTGCAATGCTTTGCGGCTGGCCAAATCTGCCGCTTCCAAATTCTCGCGGGTCGCTTCCCAATAGAGATACAGATAGGAGCAGCAGTCAGCGAAGCCAGCGTGGGCCGCAGCAAATTCAGGATCCACTTCTATCGCTCGTGCAAACATTTCTCGGGCCCGCTCGAAATTCTTGCGCCGGAACTGATGAAACAGCTGCCTTCCTTTGAGATAGAAGTCATAGGCAGGCTGGCTGGTTGTGCCCGCCTTTTTGTTCTGCAAAGAACAGCGCTGATCCATCCAGCGGTCGAGTTCCTTTTTGAACGCGAGCACGCTGCCCAATTTGCGGTGCATCTGCCTGCGGACCGGAAGTTGCTCAGTTCTCTCCCACCGCTGCACCGTACGGACGTCCCGTTTCAGATGGGCAGCGATTTGTTTCCATCCCTCGAGACACTGTCCTCGCTCGGGGGCGGGAGGATTTGCCGTCCTCTGATGAATTCGAGGCGATGCGATTGAGCGCTCTTTGCTCATTCCGTGACAGCGGCAAAGTGCGACAAGTCCTGCTTGCCGCTGAATGCCGCTTGTGCATTCGGCATTGTACTTCTATTTTTGGCGTGAACTATAGCCGAGGAGATATTCAAAACATGCGCTTGACGATGAATTGCTTTCGCCTGATTTGTTGCCTTGTGCTCAGTCTAGCCAGCTTCGGTTCCGCTCGCGCAAGGGGCCGGGCTACCATCCTGTACGACGCTTTCGGTGACGCGAAAAACCTCAAAAAGGATTGGGGTTTCTCGGTTTTGATCGAGTACTCGGGAAAGAAAATCCTGTTTGATACCGGCAATAACGCCAAGATATTCGCCGCCAATGTCAAAGCCATGGATGTCGACTTGAGGGACTTGGATTTCGTTGTGATTTCGCACCGGCATGGCGATCACACCAGCGGTCTGGACCATCTCCTGAAGGTTAATCCGAAGGTCAAAATCTACGTACCGGCCGAGTTATTCGGCGTCTTTGGAAGCACGCTTCCCAAAGGGTTTTACAAGAGTGTCGATACTTTGCCGGACTGCATGCGCTATTTCGCTGGAGAGGAACCGCAGGCATTCTCTTCCGGCAGTCCCTGGCTGGAGGCACATTTTGTGTCAGTCGATAGCAAAGTGGAAGTCGCGCCTGGCATTTTCCTAATCCCGACAGTTTCCAAGGTGACGGGAACTCTGGAACTCCGTGAGCTCACTCTGGCGATAGATAGTCCTCTTGGACTGGTTGTGGTTGCCGGATGTTCACATCCGGGAGTGGAAGAGATTCTTGGAGCGGCTTCCGCGGCGAATTCTCACGTTCACATGCTGCTTGGCGGCCTCCATTTGGTGAAAACTCCCGACGTCGAGATCGAACGCCTCGCCAATGCGCTGCATGACAAATGGAAAATCGATCGCATTGCGCCGGGACACTGTACAGGTGAGCCGGCCTTCGCCAGGCTAAAACAGGTCTTTGGCGACTCTTATCTATATGCAGGTCTTGGCTCTCATGTGGATATTCCGTGAAGCTGCGGAGACTACGTTTCCCGAATACGGGGTAGATCACGGGGTCCCCAGCTCTGTTGGCTCAAGAGATTTCGGTCAGATTGTCGGCAACCCTTCCCTTATCCGATTACGGAAGGTTGCCGACGACTCGGGAGCTGATGGGTTCGAAGCCGCGTTGACTTGCGTATCAACACAACCTAACATGCGTTTCCAAGGGCAGCTCTCCAGCCATGATTGGTCAGATTGTTTCGCACTACCGCATCGTCGAGAAGCTCGGCGGTGGCGCTGACGGTCTGTTATTGCCTGCATTTTACATCGGCGATGAAACACATTCCCCTAAAGGATCAGAAGGCCTGATGAACAAATATATGACTCGACGGTCTTGGCTCGGAGCGGCAGCGACGTTTGCCGCTTCTGGCGTCGCAGCAGGGCAAGAAGACTTCACGAAGTTGCCCCCAAATCTGCCGGTACCAATGGACGATGGAGCTTGCGACCACCTGCTGCACATGCAGGTACCCGCCATCCCTCTGAACGCCACTGTCGGTGGCACCGTAAGCTTACCCGCGGTCAAAGCGGAAAGGACAATCGTGTACTGCTACCCGCGCACCGGTGAACCCGGCAAGCCGTCTCCCGATGGGTGGGATGCCATCCCCGGTGCGAGAGGGTGCACTCCGCAAAGCTGCTCCATGCGCGATAACTATCACGTCATTCGTCGTTTGGGTGGGGATGTTTTTGGAATGAGTACACAGTCAACGTCATACCAGCAGGAAGCTGCCAACAGACTTCACTTGCCCTTTGCCCTGCTCTCGGACCAGCAACTCAAAATGACACACGCTCTTAGGTTGCCAACATTTGAGGTGCAAGGATTGACGCTCATCAAGCGGCTCACGATTGTGATTCATCAAGGCAAGATTGAAAAGGTGTTCTACCCAGTGTTTCCGCCCGACAAACATGGAGAACAGGTGGCCGCTTGGTTAGAAAAAAAGCGGCAGGGCCTCATTTAGGCCGTCGGTTTGAACTTGGCGGCAGACGTTCCACATGTCCAGCTGACGGGCAAGCCTTCCGTAATCCGATAAGGGAAGGGTTGCCGACAAATCTCGGCTCCGGGTTCGATGAGCAACCAGAGTCGCTGCACTGTGGCGTTATTCGAAAGGGGTGAAGAATCGCTCTAAGAGTTGATGCGCTACTTTCCTCCCTAGCACTTTTCCCTGAATGACAGAATGATGATAGTGGAAGCCAGCGTAAATCCGCGCGTGCTCCACTTCGTCCATAAGATCGCGCGTGCTATCGAAGTTGTGGGTTGTATGCGTTACCAGGCTGTCCACAGAGAATTGCAAATCCGCTGTGCCGAAGTAACCCTTCAAAATCGTCGAGACCGCGCCGGTCACACAGCCATGTGCCGCGGGGTACTCCGGGTGAGCGGGAGTAGCCGCCAGCGGCGCCCAGTTTGGATCTGCCAGGAGTTCGGGATTGCCACCGCCAGCATGGATAGCTGTCACTGGACGCCAAAAGCTGAAGAAGAATTTCGCGTTCCAGCACCCGATTCCCGCGTCTGCATATCCGGACCACAGCATAGCCATCAATCGGGCCGAGTCGGAGGTGTTCAGGCCCTTCTCAATGGCCAGATTGCGGAATGCCCTCGCATATTGTTGTCCGGTATGTTCTGTCCAGAACAAGCCAATCTCTGTTTGCTCCGGGGTCCGCACGGTGCTATTGAGGGCGCCAAGAGCTCTTGTCTCATTGTAATCGTCAATCCATTCCTCGCTATTAAGGCGCGTGGGACCCTCTTCAGGAAAGAATTGCCCCGGTCTCGTCATTGTGAATGGCACCATCTGACCCAGCCACGGAGTCAGCGGCGACGCAAATGCTGGCGGCGTCGGTTGCCAAAAGCCCGGGCCGACAGGAGGGGTGTACGGGATATTGGCTAACAAGCCGTCGCTGGCCCGTGCCGCGATTAAAGCGCGAGCAGACGCCTCGCCCAGGGCGACACCAGTCGCAATATTGGTTGCGGTATCGGAAATAGCGGCCAGTGAAGCCGTAAATTGTGCGTCAAGACTGGCTTGCTGCGCCGGAAAGTAGTTCACCAAAATTCCATGTGCTGCCGCCACGGCAGCTGCGTCTTGCGAAGTCCCAACGGGAGGGTCTGTCGTGAATAGGTACGGTTGAAACCGGTGGTCTGTAGCGTTGACCGCGTCAAAGACGGCCAGATGAACATAGGCCAACCAGACCCCCGAAGCAACGGAAGCTTCCTTGGCATTATTGATTATGGTTGTAGTGGCGATTGCGTTCCACTGCACGACAACGTTTTGCGCATTCAACTGAACCGATATGAGAAGTGCGAATGCAAGCGCCCCGGCAAGTCGAAAGGTTTTCAAATTGGACCTCCTTGTGGCATCGTCGCGAGCTACGGGAGCTTCAAATCTTCGCCCGGTGCATGTCAATCGCGAACACCTTGAGACTCCCTCACTTCTATCTATCGGCCTAACTGCATGATCAGATTGAGCTTGTTGACCCGTTCCCCGTTACCTGGGACGGAGATATACTCGTCCGCGTTCCCTGAGGCAAACTCCTATGACCTCAGCAAAACTCCTTTTCCGAGATTACAAACTCGATCCTGCTGGGTTCGAGCTGCGACGTGCTGGCCATCGGATTCGTCTCGAGCGTAAGCCAATGGAGTTGCTGATTCTGCTGGCTGAGAACCAAGGTCAACTTGTCGCTCGCGAAGAAATTATCGAGAAGATCTGGGGCAAGGGTTTTTTCTTCGATGCGGAGAACGGAATAAACAACGCCGTTCGCAAGATTCGTTCGGCACTGAATGACGATGCGGAGCATCCGCACTTTGTGGAAACTACGGTCGGCAAGGGTTACAAGTTTGTTGCCCTTGTCGAGCGAGTTGTGGAGCCAGGGGCCTTGCCTTCCCCTGCCGTTTTGCCGAAAGACACCCACAGGCTTCGGCTGCGGCGCACATGGGTGCTGGCCCTGGTGGGGTGCGCGCTTGTCGCTGGGGCGATTGTGTTTAGCGCCGGAGGAATCCGCAGCCGCATCTTCTCCCAAGGCATACCGCCCATCCACTCCCTTGCCGTTCTGCCGCTCGAGAACCTCTCCGGAGACCCCAACCAAGAATTCTTCGTTGACGGCATGACCGACGCCCTAATTACCGATCTCGCGCAAATCACCGATGTTAAAGTGATTTCCAGAACGTCCGTGATGCAATATCGGGGAGTTCGTAAGCCGCTTCCGCAAATTGCACAAGCTTTGGGCGTGGATGCCGTTGTAGAAGGTTCGGTGGTGCGTTCCGGCAACAAGGTCCGTATCACCGCCCAGCTCATTCATGCGCCGACTGATCGCCATCTGTGGGCGGAGAGCTTTGAAGGTCCTGCGAATGATGTTCTCTCCATTCAGGACCAGGTAGCGCATGAAGTTGCTGCACGCGTTCACGCGAGGCTGCACTCGCAGCTACGACAAACGATGGCAGCCCGCAAGCCAGTTTCTCCGGACGCTTACGAAGCCTACCTTCGCGGGCTGTACTTCTTTGATAAGCGCAACGCCGAAGCCGCCACAAAGAGCGCAGAGTACTTCCGAAAGGCGCTTGCAGTGGACCCCGACTTTGCCCCTGCGTATGCTGGAGTAGCAGAAGCACTGCCTGCGTTGAATTGGTTTAATGGCAGGCCACCAGTGGATGCAATGCTGGAGTCAAAGGCAGCCGCGAAGCGCGCACTCGAACTTGATGACCGACTGTCCGAGGCCCACACGGCTCTTGGCGCACTGTTGTGCCTGTACGATTGGAATTGGCCAGAAGGAGAAAAAGAGTTCAAGCGCGCTTTGGACCTGAATCCTAACAATTCCCTGGCACATAACCGCTACATGATGTGGCTGCTGTCTAAGGGGCGACTTCCCGAAGCTGTCGCCGAAGCGAAACGAGCCCAGCAACTTGACCCGCTCTCCTTTTTCATGAATCGAGAGGTTGGGCATAGTCTATACGTAGCGCGCAGATATGATGAGGCCTTGGAACAATTGCGCAAGTCGACGGAATTGGAGCCGCATAGCAAAGATGTGGTCCTGAATTGGATCGCATGGATTTACGAGCTACAGGGAAAAGAAAAAGAAGTACTCGAGCTGAACTCTCAGCTTGCTGCCGACGAGGGAATTCCACAAGCAGTAATGGATTCCCTGCGGAAGGCTTACATAAAGGACGGTTGGAAGGGCTATTGGAGCAAATGGATTCAGCTTCACCTTGCGCGACCAGCGCATCGGGAATATTACGAAATGGCCCTTGCTGAAGCGCGCCTGGGTCACGCCGATAAAGCTTGGGAGTGGATGGAAAAGTCAGCCGACCAGAGAGAGGTCTGGGTCACTTGGATAAAAGTGGACCCGCTGCTTGAAAGTGCGCGTGCTCATCCCGCCTATAAGCAACTCTTGCGGCGAATCAACCTTGCCGATTGACGCCCAATCCCGGCAGTTTTCTCTGCGTTGCTCACGCATGCTTCTCCCCGAGACACGCAACACGCTCGCAAGATCTTCCAAATGACGGGTACCTACTTCCCCGGCAACCCCGCTAATCAGACTTAGGCGATTACTTCCGTGTCGACAACTCTTCCAGGATTCTGTCACCCAAAGGAGTTACGGTTGACGCTAACATGGATTGCGGCCAAGCGCGCGCCGGAAGCTCCGCCTCAGTCGTCGGGCGGTCTGGCGGCGACCCAGCGGTGCATGATCGGAGAGCGTGCGAAGGGGTGGGGATGTTGAGAATGGCCTTTGGTCGAGTTCTGCTCGGTTTTTCAGCCTTTGGCATTCTCGTCATTGGGTTGGGAATTGCATCGCTTGGCCAATCACCTGGTACCGAACCTGCCCGCATCCAGGCCAACTCTAACCAAACAGCAGCTGGAAAATGAGCAACACGACAAAGTTCGACAAGGTGAGCTTTCCCGGAGGCTACATCTTCGACGACATCACCCTTGGTGTGGCCCTCGCCGCAACAGCGCATCTCAGGACTCCTGACCTCAGCGACATCGAACAAATTCTGGTTCGGCGATGTTTCGACGAACTAAGAGTCCGTCACCCGGAACGTTTTCCGTTCCAGAATCTGGACGATCTATACCAGCTTCGTGCCGAGGAACTGTTCGAGGAACGTCTCAGTTTGCTGAATAGCCACTTTAGAGCCTCGTGGTTTTGTCTGTCTTACTGGAGTTATGGACTCTTCGCAGTGCGTTCCGGTATCTCCAAGGCTGAGTTTGACGATCCGGACATGTTCGTGACTGCGGTGCAGCGGACGTTGGGCGAACTTGGTATTCGAGTTTCGGAAGAAGAGTGTCTCGCCGAGATCGATCGCTTTATACCGGCAGAGATCACGGAGCGGAACGTGCTTGCGGGGGCGTACCTGTTTCTCTCGTTCGTTCGTTTTCTCCACAACGGGGCGCTTCGCAGACGTGAAGTTGTAACCCCGCGTTTGATTCTAGTGAGCGCATATTTGGGGTTCGTGGAGTCGGACGCGCATGAAGCAAACAACATCTCCAGCTTCTTGGCCACACACGGGGTCTCAATCGGCCGGCAACCAGCCGAACTGACACCGGCCTCCCGGCTCGTCGTGCTCTGCTCCCGCGAGGCAATGGCATCCGACATCTTCTGGCGTGGGTTGGGGGAATGGAAGGCGCGCCAGGTCGTCCCGATGGTCGTCTGCCTGATGCCCAAAGCGGAGTTCTATCGTGAACCTCCCGCCGATTGGCGCCGCGAAATCTGGACGTGGCTTTCGGAGAACGTGGCGGTGCAACTCGGCTCAAAAAACGACCGCTATGTGATGCTCCTGCGGGCCCTCGATCCAACAGACGAGAAGAAATGGTGGTGGAACGAGGCCGACGCTGTGGAGCTAGGATTGTCGGTCGACCTGTTGGGATTGGGGCTCCCGCGGCCCGCCACATTCAGCGGCGAAAGCAACTCCACACCCCACATCCAGCAGGATTTTCCCCGGGGCCGAGGTCAAGCCATTCCAAAAACCTGTCGTGCTCGTCCGATGTAAGCCAACTGTTTGTCCAATGTCCTCGTCAAAGGCTTCACGGCGAATCTCTGCGTACAGTTCCGTCTGGAACTCTCCGTAATTGGCGTCGTAGCGAGCGGTGGGGACCGCGAAGCGCTATTGGCCATCTGGACCTCGGCTCAATCGCGTCGCAAGACAATTTTCTCGGCGATTTCGAAAGTGTAGTGGATTCTACGCTTTTGAACTCTCTTGATCTACCTCCCGGGTTATCGACCAGATAACTATCGCTCTCCCGAATAGCAGCCTAAGCAGAAGTCCATCGCGCGTCGGCGAGTCAGCAGTCCCGCAACGCAGGCTGGATATCCGTAAGCGAACTCCGGGAACGACTCCGAGAGGATCGGCAACTCTTTCCTAATCGGCGGTTGTCGAAGGTAGCCCTTGATCCACGCGAAATCCCCGGCCGACACGAATGGAGTTCCCGGGACCTTGGGGCATGCCAGTGATTTCACTTCAAAGAGTGGCACGTTTCCAGCCGGAATCGGGACGCTGCGAATGAATCCTGTGATAAACAGATCTAGCAGCGCTTGTGAAGCGCAGCTTCCCATCAGATAGCGATGGTATAGCGGCAAGCAGCATTTGACCGGCCAGAATTGCCGGGGTACGCTCCACGCTCTAGGTGGGACCTGTTGACGACCACTGAAAATGACAAAGCGTCGGGCTTAGTCCGAGGCCTTAGTGTGTGGTCAGCCACGGCAGTCGTCATTGGTGCAATGGTCGGACAAGGAATTTTCTTGTACACGAGTCAGATGGCTCGTGATGTGGGTTCCGCGCCTCTTGTATTAGCGGTTTGGCTAGTAGGAGGGGTAGTGGTTCTTTTCGGAACTCTCTGTTACGCAGAGCTGGGCGCTGCCATGCCAGAGGCAGGTGGCGATGTCGTTTATCTTAGTCGCGGACTCGGGCCAGTGTGGGGATTTTTGTATGGGTGGGCAGTCACACTGTTACAGAAACCTGCCTCTGCTGCGGTAATCGCCGCTGGTCTCCTGCGCCTTGCCGCATTTCTCATGCCTTCTGTCGCCACTCCGTTACTCACATGGCAGCTACGTGCTCCCTTCCTTACCCAGCCATACAAGTTCACACTCACATTCGCTCAACTGCTGGCAGCTGTATTGATCACCGTGATGGCGGCCATCAACTACTTCGGCGTGCACACCGCAGGCCGAATCCAAATGATCCTTACAGGTCTGAAACTGGTGGCTGTTGTCACTATCATCGCATTGGGACTCATCTTGGGAAAGGCAGGCGGGATTACATCTGACCCCCTAAACCCACCTCTTACGCTCAGAACAGCAGGTTTATTCTTGGCCGCTCTCGTACCGGCTATGGCGGGCTACAACGGATTTCAGTACCTGGGATCGGTCGGCGGGGAAATCGTCAATCCACAAAAAAACATTCCGCGGGCAGCAATCTTGGGTTTATTGTCGGTGATTGTCCTCTACCTTCTTATTAATTTGGCGTATTTCCGCGTCCTCACGTTTTCTCAAGTTGCATATTCGCAGCATGTGGCATCCGACGCCGTCGGCCTGATTGCTGGCCGAACCGGTGCCACATGGTTGACGATCGCGATGATGATTTCAGCTCTGGGAGCTCTCCACGTTGGCTTCTTGACTGGGCCCAGGGTGCCGTACGCTATGGCTCACGAGGGCCAATTCTTCAGCTTCGCAAAGCGGATTCAACCGACGTTCCATACCCCAAGTGGTGCTCTGGTTTTTCAGGGATGCGTGACGGTGCTGCTTGTCCTAACCGGCACCTTTGAGGAGTTATATTCACTGAGCGTGTTCTCGGTTTGGGTTTTCTTCCTGCCGACGGTGGCCGCGCTGATCCGACTACGCATCAAAGAGCCCGCTCTTTCCCGTCCGTACCGTGCGTGGGGATATCCGTGGACTCCTCTGGCCTTTGCCGGTGCGGCCTTGGCCATGACCCTGAATTTATGGTGGAACCGTCCCGGGCGGTCCTCGATCGGACTCGCCATAATTCTATGTGGGATACCGTTCTTTAGTTTCTGGCGCAAGCGTTCCCTGCATCTCCGCTAGTCAGGTCTGCCAGTTCAGAGGACGTAGGACTCGTTATTCGTGCAACGCGAAGCTTTGTTTCTTCGGGATAACGAAGAAAGCAAACCAGCCCTAGCTTTGGGATTTCACATCCCGGGAAGTGGGCATCTCCAAATATGTAAACTCACCGACGTCAGGGGTCTAAGAACGACGTTTTCGGCTAACAGACCCGGTTCCTGGCGGATGCTCGGCTATCCGGAAGCAATCGCAAGCCACCAGACTGGTCTGGCCGTGAGATTCCTTTTTGAGCCCGGCTTGAACAGTGACGGCAACTTGTAGCAGACTTTGTTCGGAATACCGAAGGACCGCACCTACGAGTCTTTTTCGCTGAAAGAGATTCAAATGCCAGATCAAACTGCCCCGCCCCACGGCGTAATGGAAGGCAAGGGTGCCTACAACAGGTACGCCAAGCTGCCCGCAGGCGGTGCCGCTCTGGCTCTGCCGCTTTTGGAAGAGGCGGTCCGCCACCTCGAACTCGACACAAACGATCAAACCGTCGTCATCGCCGACTATGGATCATCCCAAGGAAAAAACTCCATGGTCCCTATGGACATCGCCATCAGAGGCCTACGGCGGCGCATCGGCGCAAATCGTCCCATCTCCGTGTTTCACATCGACCAGCCGTCCAACGACTTCAATGCGCTGTTCGAGGTTCTGGATGCCGACCCGGACAGGTATGTTTTGGACGACCCGAACGTCTTTCCCGCCGCAATCGGAAAATCATTCTACGAAAATGTGCTGCCGCCCAGCTCCGTGTATCTCGGATGGTCGTCCTACGCCGCTGTGTGGCTCAGCCGAGTCCCGGCATTGATTCCCGGCCACTTCTTTCCCGCTTGCGCCACGGGCCGCGTGCGCGATGAATTCGACCGCCAAGCGGCGAAGGATTGGGAAAGCTTCCTCTCGTTACGCGCGCGAGAATTGCGACCCGGAGGGCGTCTAGTCGTCGTGCTTCCTGCGCTTCCCGATGTCGGATTGTCCGGCTTCGAAAGTATTATGGATGAGGCAAACGCGGTGCTGGGGGAGATGGTCGCTGACGGCTCGATCACTTCCGAAGAACGCGCAGGAATGGTTCTCGGCTCTTATCCTCGTCGGAAACGCGACCTACTGGCGCCCTTCGCGAACGACGGAAATTTTCAAAATCTGACTGTGGAAGACATCGAGATGTTCAACCTCCGCGACGCGGCTTGGGCTGACTACGAACGCGACGGAAACAAAGACGCTCTGGCGACGAAACACAGCCTGTTCTTCCGCTCGATCTTCATGCCCTCACTTGCATCTGCGCTCGACCGCGTGCGCTCTGGCGACGCTGACGCGGTTCGCATCTTCGGTGATCGCTTGGCGGCCGGCCTCAAGCGACATCTTGCAAGCCAGCCTCGCGCCATGCACTCTCTCGTGCAAACCATCGTTCTGACTAAGAGGACTTGACTGTTTTGTGCTGTGGCCCGTCTAATGGTTCTAATCTGGCGTCGCTGTCCCGCGCGGCGCGTGCGCGGCGCATGAATTCTAACCGCCGAAGTTGGTACTAGCCTCCACACTCCGCCACTACTAAGGATTAAGGGATAGCGGGGATGTGGGTGGACTCCCAGGCGCGGACTCTGTGACGGGCTTCGTCGAAGAGGCGTTCGTAGTTGCTCAGGCGGACTTTGCGTGAGGCTTCTGAGTCGAGGGCCCTCCACAACGGGTCGTATTGATAGAAGACCTTCAGATATTTTGATTGGTCGGTGGGTGCCGCAGAATCTGTACCGAACAGGAAGCGATCCGGGTAGCGTTGGATCAGATCGGCCCATTGCTTGGTGGCTTCGGTGGTTGCGACGACATATTTGGCGACCTCGTCCCAGGAGAGGTCGGTATAGACGTTGCGGAAGTCGGGATCGCGCAGGATCGCTTCGATGATCGCAAGGTGGTTTGTCGCAGGCGCGACTACGCGACCAAGGCCCGTATGCGCCCAGATAATCGTGGTGTTGGGATGGCGCTTGAAAAGGGCTTTTATCTCGTTGAGGTAGGCCGGTTCGGTGTCTCGTTTCGTTACGGCGCTTGCGAAAGGAATGTCGATATCGTTGTGGAGGATGACAATGAGGCCTACTTCAGCCGCGAAATCGAGGACGCGATCAAGCGCCGGGTTCCGAAGGCTGGCGACTTCGCCCGGAATCTTCGCCGCCACGAATTCCTTGTGAACGACGAATTCACCAATGCCCGTGAACACGCCCGGGAACGTCTCGAGCACTCTGCGGATATGATCCGCCGCATACATGTCCGTTGGGTTGAAGCCGGTGATCATGGGATCAAAACGCGCCTGCTGCTCTTTGGTCAACGACTTATATGCCATAGCGATTGAAGCGTCGGTAAACGAGTAGTAGTACAACGGAGCGTCAGAGTGCAGGTAATACGTCGGGGCACGGTCGCCGTCAGTGCGGTACGACCACTGTTGCTGCAGCGGAACACCGAAAATGGCCACGCGTCCAGCTTTGGTCCCCATCATGTTCAAAAACTCGTGGATGTTCGGGCCCTCTTGAATATTGTTGGTCAAATGAAAATGGGAATCGTTGAATTCATAATTGTTGGTCTGCGAGCGCGCCGGGCAAACGCAGACAAGAAAGAGCACGGTGATCAACGCAACAAGCAGCCAGGGCCGAGCGCATTGTACGAGTACGCTTTTCATGTGAAAGAGTATCCGGAATGAGCGTCGCCTTTTCAATGGAAAGCCAGAATCTTCTTTTGACTTCAATAGCCGGATGGACATCTGCGGTTGGCACCTTGGGCAAACGGCGTCGTTGAAAGCAAACACTGTTCTGGGCGGATTGTCGGAAATCCGCAAGTTATGGCGAAGATCCTGGTAAACGCCGAGTTGATTTTGGCACGGGGAACTTACCGGTTTGGGACAAACCAGGCACTAGAGAGAGTCAACTGACCAAAAGGCGGCCTTTACGAAAAATGAATAGCGTGTCGAAGCCAAGCTGTTGCACAATGCTGGCGTTTAACCGCATCTTCCAGGACGACACACCCGACGACAAAGCTGCAATTCAGCCTCTACTCAATCAAGTCGTGGTCTATCCTCTCTCCCAGTTCGACGGCAAGATGAAGACGAAGGATTGGAAGAATACGCCGAGCTTCCCAGCGCAGGGGGCAAAAGGGGGCAAATAGCCTAATGATCTGGTTCGTGCGAAGAATTTCAGCGGCATGAGTGACAGCCGGACCACAGATCCCATGCAGCTCAACCGGGTCTGCGTAATTAGCGCTGCTCAGACAGCTAGCGTGTTATAGGTGCTTTCAACAACATGGAACAGCGAGGAGCTCACGCGTTGGAAGAGAAAGCTATTCTCGAAACCTGCGCAGGCGAAGCGAAGTCTTGATCGCAACGGTCCTCTCGATCCGCGCATTATCCACGGTCCGAACCCTTCTCTTGGATAACTCGATATGTCAAGGCTTCTGTTGCGCCTCCCATTTAACCAGTACGGTTAGGGACGGACTATCTCCGCCGGCTTTGCTGGGCACAAGCGTCAGAATCCTCTGCCCGTCCGCGGCCACGTCGTAAGGATAGCAGACGATTCCCTGTGGCTCCGAAACCCGGAACAAAGCGCTGGGCGTCCCGAATTCCAGGCTTTGCGGAACGTTTCGGACCGAGGCTACCATCAATGTTCCGTCGAGCGCCCGATAGAACAGCTCTTTGCCATCCCGGCTCCAGCGCGGGAAACTCCCGCCGCCATTGGAAACTCGCCACCTGGGACCGCCCGCAGGAAAGCTCGTGGCATACACTTCATTGAAGCCCCCAGATTCGTCCGAAGTGTAGGCGATCCACCTGCTGTCAGGAGAAACTTCTCCTTGCAATTCATTAAACGGAGTCTTCAGGAACAGCACCGGCTTTCCATCTCCATTCAATGGGAGAAGCCACAACTCATTCCGGCCTTCTGGATTTAGCTGGGTATAGACCAAGTACCGACCATCTGGAGACCAGTCGTTCAAATAGACATTGCGTTGCGACTCTAAGACCGTTTCTTCTTGGCCTCCTCCGCTTGTGGTTCTCTCCAAGAGCTTCCTGCCAAGCAGAATGTGGTAGCCAATTCGCTGGCTGTCGGGCGACCAGGCACCTGTCCCGAACGCTCCCGCAAACGTAAGGCGGCTCGGGATCGCGCGCGACAATTCCAAAAGCCAGAGGTCGGAGTGCGCCGACGGATCCGCAAGCACGGCTGCGATACGTTTGCCGTCCGGCGAAATACGCAATGACACATAGCGGTCGGGTTGGCCCACCGTGCTCAGCATCTTGCCTTCCCGGTTAAGCCAAGTTAATTGATAGCGGTCACTGCCCGTTCCGAAAAGAATTGTGCCATCGTTGGAAGCCGAGATACTCGAGTGTACGTAAGCTGGCGCTGCAGCGACCAATTCCGCGCCCGGCACGGGCGCGGCATCGCCCAAAAGCCGTGCTTTCTTGCTATCGAAACGTTGAGCCACCAACGTTTGCTGACGGAGCCAATACAGATACTCTGGGTGTCTCCCGCGCGACGGCGAGTAGGCAGCGCCAGCTGAAGCCTTTAGCACCAGGGTCTTTTCTAAGGGTCGTTCCAAAGAACCCACGTATATCGAACCGCGGTCCATGTTTTCGCCCCAAGAGAAAAAGATGAATTCTTGGCCATCTTGTAGAAACATAGGCCATCGGAGAGTGCTTTCGCCTTCAGCCTGGTCAACAGTGGTCAAAGGCGTAAACGACCCTCCCGTTGCGCTCACCTTCCAGAGACCGGTGGAGGCATTAGGGGCAAAAATGATGATTCCCCCCGAACTCCAGGCCCCACCACGGCCATTGGACGCGGGGGCCAGGGTCACTGGGGGCCCTCCCGCCAGGTCGATTCGCTGAAGTTTGCCGTTGGCGAAAAATCCGACCGACTTCGAGTCCGGCGACCAGAACGGGAATTGAGCATTCTCGGTGCCAGGCAATTCGTGCCCAGCAGTCGAGTCCAGCGTCTGGACCCAAAGCTTTGGACTTCCGCCGGAAGTGGCGACAAAGGCGACAGTGTGGCCATCCGGCGAGATTGCGTTGCCACCGCCAACCCCAAGAAGAAAGTTCCCTCCAGGAGGAGGTTCGATCTTGAACCGCAGCGGGCGTTCTTCAATCTGACGTTGGGGCCAAGACGACCAGAACGCTCCGATCGTAGCGATGACCGCTGTCGCCGTGACAATCCACGGCCAACGCGAGCCGGTTTGAGCTGGCAAAGAGGGCTTTGGCTCAACCGCTGATTCCAAACCGAATCTCAAATCGCGCGCGGTTTGCCAGCGCTCTTCGGGGTCTTTGGCCAGGCACCGGCGAATCGCGTGGTCCAGCGCCGGTGGGGTCATCGGCTTGATCGAACTGATTGGTGCCGGCTCTTTTTCGAGAATCGTAGACGCCACGCTCAACTGGCTTTTCCCCTCGAACGCCTTCTTCCCCGTCACCATCTCATACAGCACCGCGCCCAGGGAGAAGATGTCGCTGCGACCGTCCACCTCCTTGCCCTCGACTTGCTCGGGCGACATGTACTGAAATGTCCCGACGATCGTCCCATCTTGCGTCACTGGCGGTGCGGCTTGCGTCACCGTCATCGTCGCGAGACTTGTCAGCGGCGCCGCCGGTTTCGCCAAGCCAAAGTCCAGCAGCTTCGCGCCTGTCGTCGTCAGCATAATGTTTCCCGGCTTCAAGTCGCGATGAACGATTCCCGTGCGATGGGCTTTGTCCAGCGCGTCCGCAATCTGTGTCCCATATTTCGGCACTTGCTCGAGCGGCAGCGGCCCTTTTTCTAACCGCTTCGCCAGTGTCTCCCCTTCTACATATTCCATCACCAAGTAGTCCACACCGTCCTGCGAACCGATGTCATGCAATGTACAAATGTGGGGATGGTTCAAGCTGGAGATGATCTTTGCTTCCCGCTCAAATCGCTGCTTCATTGCCGGATCCACCGACATCTCCTTCGGCAGAATCTTAATCGCCACGATACGCTTAAGACGCGTATCCCGAGCGCGGTAGACCTCTCCCATGCCACCAGCACCGAGGAGCGCTGTGATTTCATAGGGGCCAAGCTGTGTGCCTGGAAGAAGGGTCATAAGAGACCGTGATTATAATCCCAAGAAACGTCGCCTTCTACGTTCGCCCCTCGAAGGCAGCGTTTCGGAAGCTCTCAGCTGGGACCGCAGACGGCAATATCTATCACGGGCTATAATTTACTGACGCGAGCGAACAACGGCTAGGTGCAGTCCGGTGTGGCGGTGACTGCCCGACTTTACGACACCATCGAATCACGACGGAGGCCTATGGTTTCATAATCTCTGCGGCGGATTATAAGAGAGATTGTTAATTTGATTTGTCGATGACAGCGGCAACGCTGTCTCGACCCAGTCGGGGCGCGGAATGCTTAAGTAAGTGCAATGGAGGTACCCATGAACAGAGGACAGTCGTCTTTAGTTCTATCCGGTTTACTTCTGCTCTTAGGTCTGAATAAATGCGGGGCGCAAGAGGCACCGCAGCCCTTCCCAGTTGGCGAGACCCAGCGATTCGTTAGCTTCGATTACGCCAATGTGGACGTGGTGATTGCGGGGGTCGCAGGAGGAGATCGCGTGGTTTTCGTGGGTGAGCCGCTCAACGGAAGCGTCGTGGCGCTGTCGAGGCTCACCAGCCGACCGATCGGCCAGCTGCCACCGCCCCCGAATGGATTCGTCCTTCCCTTCATCATCCACTCTTTGGGAAAGAGCAGGTTGGCGGTCCTTGACGCAGGAGGCCTGCCCCAGCCTCTTCCCTTTGTACCTGCCAACCCAATCATCTACGAGTATGAATACAGCTTCAGCCGAGAACACGGCTTCTCCGCGAGCCTTGTTCGCACCGTCAGCTTTGCCGGTGTGCTCGTTGGCTTTCCAGAAGACTTTGTGCACTTGAGTGACGGCCGTTATCTACTCTCTGACGCAGTGCTGGGCAGCATTTGGATTGTGGAAGCCGATGGGACCATAGCACCCGGCATCGTCCCGAAGAGCTTCGATTCCGAAGATCTCATTCCCACACTAGCATTCTGTCCGACCATGCCCGAGATCACCGTGAACGGCTATCCGTTTCTGTTCACGGGATCGACGCTGCCGGGAGTGTCGCCATTAGCCGTTCGCGACGGCACTGTCTATTACTATTCGCCGTGCGCTCGGGGCATCTACGCCTTTCCTCTCGCGATTCTCTCCGATGATCGCCAACCGTTCCAGCGAGCCACCGATATTCAATTGGTGGCGCCAACCCCGTCCGACGTAGAAGTCGAGGAGTTGCTCAATTTCAGTTTCAATCCTTCTAACCCCTCGGATCGATACCTCTATGCGGCTGATCCACTGAAGCTCCGCGTCATCCGCATCGACCTTTCGAACGGTGAGAGGCAAGTGGTTGCCTCAGGCTCGAAGCTATTCGACTTCCCCTCCTCGCTGGGTTTCCTGCCAACCATCGGTCCTGTCTCTGAGCTTGTCGTTGTTTCCAACCAGCAGGAGCGCACGCCGCTTACGAATGACGCGGTGTCAGAAACAACTTTCAGCCTGCCATTCATCGTTGCGAAGATCCTTGTTACTCCATGAGAAGAACTACCGACCGAGTCGGATAAGTATTACATTGATCCCATTCAGAAGCACTCCTCAGTGGTAAATGATCAAATCGGTATCGCGGTAAGACGAGATAGCGCTCGCGTCACACGGAACCTCCGTACTATTGTGACTCTCTGCCGGCAACTTACCTGCGGGGGATTCCAATGACCGAAGAACGGAAATACGCAATCCTATTTGCCGCGAAGTTGCTGTGTGCGCGGAAGCTGATTGAAGTTGGATTCGGACAGACCGAGTCCTCTTACGTTGTAACAGCGGGACGGGTGTCCGTGGGAGGACAGGCTCTCGTCCCGCGCTATTTTCTCACTTACAAATCCTGCGCCACGAGGCTCCGACGTATTTTGAGAAATCAGCGTCGTGAGCCACCGAAACGCCTGCCGCTAGCTGGGGAACTAGTTAAGCGTCTCTGGCAAGAATGTGAGGCCGCCTCCGGACGTTAGCTCGGCGTGAAACGACCCACCGGCACGGGAATCGAACCGTTTGGGTGTATCGTTATCGAAAGTTTCCAGCCTCGTTCCAGTTAAGACGCGTGGTCAAGATGTCAAACAGTCGTTCGGCACTCTCCACCGACCTCGAAGCGAGTACGCTCCGCAAGCTTCAGGCTCGGATCATCCCATTCGTCTTCGTTCTCATGGTGATTGCCTTCCTCGACCGCATCAATATTGGCTTC
>Ga0306921_10001661_pt1 | contig 21790 bp, 16 predicted proteins | sample sta12Cox44000080_FD_203760 | JGI IMG/M metagenome (GOLD analysis project Ga0306921, IMG submission 203760) | Lab enrichment of tropical soil microbial communities from Luquillo Experimental Forest, Puerto Rico - statoxic.12C.oxic.44.000.080 (v2)... | ecosystem: Environmental > Terrestrial >...
TGATCCTGCATCGTGTCCGATGGCTACGGCTTGCTGCATCCACGTCGCTACGTAGAAAAGATCATTGACCGCGAAATTGTAGGCAAACACCGAGCCCTGCGCCGGCCCCATCATGATGGGAGCGGTTACTTTTTGGAAGATGTTATTGACGACGAGATTGTCAGAGGCGATGAAGGATTCCACACCGTAGCTCTGAGCGGCGTCGTTCTTAGTCCCGTAAAAGTAACTATTTTGGATGGTAACGTGAGCCGATTGCCAGAGCCAGACATGATTGCGGTTAGCATTCAAAGAGCGAATACCACTAGCCCAGCAACCGAAGGCGCTGAAAAATGTAACCCCGCTATATCCTCCGCTGTTGGTATTGTCGATAGAAAGGTTCTCCACACCAGAGTTCTGGATCGATGGAGACCACCAAGCACCGGGCGATTGACTGGCGCGCCAATTTGCTGCGTAAAGTCCTGGAGTTATGGCGAGCGAGAACGGACCCGAGCCCGTGCACGTGTTAGCACAGCCGCTCACAATGCGGACGATTTGGACCTGGTTTCTATCAACGCCACCAATGGTACGGCCCGGAGCACCGCCTTCGAGGGAACATGGAGCTGTGGTGTTGTCACAGATGAAGAATGCCCCTGTATCTGAAGAATCGTTGGCTTGATCAAGAAAAATGTACTGTCCGTTACTGAGACCGCTGCTCCCTACATTGCTGAGCGTGATGTTGGTGCTGCCTTTCGCATACCCGCCACTCCAGGTAGCTGCGTTTGCGCCGCCTGGCTGAGCTGAAGGACTGCCGTAGTAGTAATATGTGGAGTTCGAAAAGCAAACAGCTCCGTACAAGCCCGCGCACGAATTATTGCCGGAAAAAACGATTGCAGTACGGTCCGCGCCGCTCCCGCGTAGAGCAACATTTGACTTCATCACAATTCCGGAGTTCAAGTAAAACGTGCCGGCCGCAAGTTGGACGAAAGTGTTGTTTCCACACCCCGCGATCGCGTTGTTGATGGTGGCAGCGGAAGAAGGAGCAGCGCTGCTGCCATACGGAGAGATCGTTGAACCACATTGAGTCCAGCTTGCCGACGGGACGCCGCCCGCGACTCCGGGATTTACGCTGGACCAGTCAATCGCCCGGGCAGGACTGAGGATTCCGGACCAAGCTTGACCATAAGTTCTTGCTGACAGGCCCACCAGCATGGCAAGCGTCAGAAAGATTCGTAGGTATTTCATGCAGTTTCCTTAACCACGTCCCAACTCTAAGTTCTGTGGCAAGGCAAATCAATTGGCACTCGGAACAGTTTTAGTACAGTTGGACACTGCCCGCGAGTACAGCGGTGACTTTTGGCTCGTCTAATATTTTTCCCGCAAGGCTATCGATTGATTCTAACCGACTGGCCACGCCCAAGATAATCGGAATTCCTCGGAACCTTGGATAATGAGACCATAAATTTTCTAAAGCCGCCCAACGACTTCACGGAGGTGTGCCGTGGAGGCCGAAGATGCGGAAGGAAATCTAGATCCGGCTTAATAACAGCACCACAACCGCTTAGCGACCTCTCAGTTCGCTGCATGCGCTAAGTGAATAGGTCGCTGGCCTGTAACTAGGCTCAAATCTACGCGAATGAAAGGAAGCCGTCTTGAGAATTAGCGTCTTTGGATTAGGCTATGTTGGTACTGTGTCGGCGGGATGCCTGGCCTACGAAGGCCATCAGGTCACAGGTGTCGACCCGGTCCCCACCAAAGTTGAGTTGATCGGTCGCGGCCATTCACCCATCATCGAGGCGGAAATAGGCGAGATCATTGCCTCCACCGTCAAAGAAGGCAGACTTCGCGCGACTGTGGATCAGGATCAAGCCGTGCGCGAAACAGAGCTTTCCTTCGTTTGCGTCGGGACGCCCAGTCAGGCCAACGGGAATCTTGATCTCAGTTACATTCGAAGAGTTTGCGAACTGATTGGCCAAGCGCTTAAAAACAAAAAAGAGCGCCATACGGTAGTTATTCGAAGCACAATTCTGCCCGGAACTATGTACCAGATTGTTATTCCAGTTTTGGAAGAATTTTCCGGCAAGAAAGCGGGGGTGGACTTTGGCGTCTGCAATAATCCCGAATTCCTTCGGGAGGGTTCAGCTGTTAGAGACTTTAACGCGCCACCCAAAACGCTCATTGGAGAAATGGACCGAGTCAGTGGCGATCTGTTGGCTTCGCTTTACGCGAAGCTCGCTGCGCCTTTGATCCGCACCGATCTCGAAACCGCTGAAATGGTAAAGTACGTGGACAATTGCTGGCACGCTTTGAAAATCGGGTTCGCTAACGAAATCGGAAACCTCAGCAAATCCCTATCCCTCGATGCTCATGAGGTCATGAAAATCTTTTGCCAAGACAAAAAGCTAAACATCTCACCGGCCTACCTGATGCCAGGATTTGCTTTTGGAGGTTCTTGTTTGCCGAAAGACCTTCGAGCTTTGTCTTATAGGGCCAAGTCCAATGACCTGGAACTCCCGATACTCAGTTCGATTTTGCCCAGCAACGAGTTGCAGATCGCTCGTGGCGTCCAACTCGTCATGAAAAGTGTGCACAGAAAAATTGGTATTCTGGGTTTCAGTTTCAAGGCCGGCACCGACGACCTGCGTGAAAGTCCCGTGATCGAGGTAATTGAACGTCTTGTGGGGAAAGGCTTCGACCTTCGCATCTATGACAAGAACGTACGCATTGCCAGCCTGGTGGGAGCGAATCGCGATTTCATCTTGAATCGAATACCCCATATCTCCAGGCTGATGGTCGACGATATCGACGAGGTCTTGCGACACGCGGAAACCGTGGTCATCGGAACCAGCGACCCGGATTTCCAGTCGGTACCCGAGAAGCTTCGCGCAGGTCAACGGTTAGTGGACTTTGTCCGCATCACCAATCGCAGGAGCGGAAATGGCGACTATGACGGTCTCTGCTGGTAGCAATTCGAGAATGGAATCAAATAATATTCTCGCCAAGGATCGGTTGTCAGAATCCATCGGCAAACTTTCGACCTGGCTGGAAGAGAATGACTACCGCGGATACGACACATTCGACGGCCTCAATGCAAAGTTTGTTCGCCCTTTGACGTTTGAAACAAACTTCTTGCGTACCGTTTTGCAACAAGGCGTACGCCGCTTTCCGCTCAACACACGGCGCATTCTGGGAATACCAAAGAGCCGTTCCACAAAGGGCATGGGTTTTCTGGCCAGGGGTTTCATCCGCCTGAATCAGTCCACTGGCGACAGGTCGTGGGCGGACAAAGCGGAGCAAGCGCTGCAATGGCTAATCGAAAATCAATCCGAGGGATATTCCGGAGCCTGCTGGGGAAACCATTTCGACTATCAATCACGCAGCTTCTATCTTCCGAGGGGCGTGCCTACAATCGTCTGGACTTCATTGATCGGCCACGCGTTTCTGGATGGCTATGATCATTTCAGGAATGAGCGATATCTTCAGGTAGCGGTCAGCGCCTGCGAACACATCCTGCGCGACCTTGCCACCCACGCCGAGGGCGACACTGTTTGCATCAGCTACATCCCCGGACAAAACAAGCAAGTTCACAATTCAAACACGCTAGGCGCCAGCTTGCTGGCCCGAACATTCTCAATCACGGGAAACGAGGGCTATCGGGTGCTGGCGGAAAAAGCCATCAAATACACCGCCAAATATCAGCGCGCGGATTCGTCCTGGTGGTACGGTGAGCCGTCAAACCTTCACTGGGTCGACAATTTTCACACCGCTTACGTATTGGATTGTTTCAAGCACTACATGGCAGCAACCGGAGATAACCGCTTCGAACGCAATCTGCAGGCGGGCTACGAATATTGGAAAAAGACTTTCTTTCTGGATGACGGCACCCCCCGGTACTACGACCGTAAGACTCTTCCGATCGATATCCAGTGTTCGTCACAGGCGATCGACACGCTGGTATTTTTTCATGACCGCGATCCGCAAAGTATACAGTTAGCCCTGAAAGTTGCCCGATGGACCATCGAAAATATGCAGGACTCCAAAGGCTATTTTTACTATCGTCGGTATTCGAAGTGGGTAGTTAATAAGACTCCTACTCTACACTGGGGTCAGGCGACAATGCTTTGCGCCCTCGCAGGTCTTCACAAACTAGTCTAGGCCCCGAAATCGAAGCCATGAAAAGAAAAGTCCTGATCATCGTTGAAAACCTTCCGGTGCCTTTCGACTCGCGGGTATGGAAAGAGGCTTGCTCTCTCCTCCAGGAAGGTTACCAGGTCACCGTGCTGTGCCCGCGCGGGAAAGGCTACCACGAGGGCTATGAGGTGATTGATGGGGTGCGTATCTATCGCCATCCCATGCCCAGCGAAGGTGATAGCCCGCTGAGCTACTTACGGGAGTACGGCGCGGCCCTTTTCTGGGAATTCCTCTATGCCTGGTGGATCTTCCTTCGTCACGGGTTCCACGTTCTGCAGGGATGCAATCCACCGGACGACATCTTCCTGGTCGCCTTGCCTTTCAAACTCTTCGGCGTGAAGTATATTTTTGATCATCATGACGCAAACCCCGAGCTTTACTTTTCAAAGTATGAGCGGCGAGACGCGTTCTACAAAATCCAAGTGTGGCTCGAAAGGTTGAACTATCGCGTCAGTGATGTCGTAATGGCAACGAATCAGAGCTATGCGGAACTCGCCGTCAAGCGCGGTGGCCATTCTCCCGAAGATGTTTTTGTCGTCCGCAATGGGCCAGACCTAAAAACTTTTAAAGCAGTGCCGCCTGTCCCTGCTCTTAAATACGGAAAGCAATTCTTGGTCGGTTACGTTGGAACGATGAGCACGCAAGAGGGATTGGACATCCTGTTGGATGTTGCCGCTCATCTGAAAAATCAGGGACGCAACGATGTTCACTTCACTTGTGTCGGCGGCGGGCCCGGGTTGGCGGGGCTGCGTCAAATGGTCAATGAAAAGAATCTTAGCGACACGGTTAACTTCACGGGACGAGTTCCCAACAAAGACTTGTTGGAGGTCCTTTCAACCGCTGACGTTTGCGTGAATCCTGACAAACCCTGCCAGATGAACGATATTTCTACGATGATCAAGATTATGGAGTACATGGCTCTCGCGAAGCCTATCGTTCAGTTCGACTTGCGAGAGGGGCGGTTCAGCGCGGGCGAAGCCTCGCTTTACAGCGACAACGGAAATAAGGTTGCCGATTTTGCTGCCAAGATTCTGTGGCTGCTCGAAAATCCATCCGAAAGGAACCGCATGGGCGCGTTTGGCCGGAAGCGCGTCGAGCAGGAACTTGCCTGGGAATATTCAGTTCCAAATTTGCTCGCTGCGTATCGCCGAGCGTTTAGCAAACGCGGGCAATGATCGCACGAGTCGCGAGCTCAGGACGATGAAGCCACTGGTTTCTATCCTCATCCCCGCGTATAACGCCGAGCAATGGATCGCAGAAACGCTGCAATCTGCGATCTCGCAAACGTGGGAGAACAAGGAAATTATCGTTGTCGACGATGGCTCGAAAGATGGAACTTTCGAGGCGGCTTCTAAGTTCAGTTCCCAGGGCGTCCGAGTTGTCAAACAAGAGAACCGCGGTGCGGCAGCCGCAAGAAACAAAGCTCTCTCGCTCTGCAAGGGAAGTTATATTCAATGGCTGGATGCAGACGACCTGCTCTCGAGGGACAAAATCTCACGCCAAATGGCTGTTGCCCAAGACAGACAGGACAGTCGGCTACTGCTTTCCTGCGCATGGGGCGGTTTCATGTACCGCCCGAATCGGGCGACCTTCCATCCTACTCCGCTCTGGGACAATTTGAAGCCGGCCGAATGGCTGATTCGGAAGCTCGGGCAAAATCTTTATATGCAGCCAGCAACCTGGCTGGTAAGCCGGGAACTCACTGAGACTGCTGGCTTGTGGAACACCGAACTGAAAGTCGACGACGATGGCGAATATTTCTGTCGCGTCCTGCTGCAAAGCTCTGAAGTCGAATTCGTTCCCGCAGCCAAAGTCTATTACCGCGCCAGTGGTTCGGGCAGCTTGAGTTATATCGGACTATCCGATGCCAAGATGGCATCTCAATTAGAGTCAATGAGACTCCACATCGCCTACCTGAGATCGATGGAAGACAGTGACCGGGCTCGTGCAGCATGCGTGCAGTTTCTGCAAAACTGGATGCCCTTCATTTATCCCAATCGACCCGACCTGGTCAAAGAATCCGAACGGATGGCGGCAGAGCTCGGTGGCAAGCTGGAGATGCCTGCGCTTTCGTGGAAGTATTTTTGGATCAAAAGCATTCTTGGATGGAACAGCGCGAAGCGCGCGCAACTCTTCCTCCCGCGCACGAAGTGGTTCGTTATTCGGTTTATGGACAAGGCCTTATATCGATTGGGGGATAGAAAGGGGAACATGTAGAAGCCATGGTCGGTGTATCACTCGAACCGAGCCGACCTTCGGATGGTGGTCTTTTCGGCACCGAATCTTTTCCAAACAGATAACATCCTTTTCACCGATATGGTAAAGAAATGGAAATTGTGCCAAATGTGGGAGCGAATGTTTATCGCATCGATCCGATGAGCGACGGTCGGTGGACGGAATTCGTGCAGCGACACTCTAGAGCATCTGTTTTCCATTCCGTAGGCTGGCTGCAGGCGCTGCACAGTACGTATGGCTACGAACCGCTCGCTTACACGACGTCGTCGCCCGGCGAGAAATTGCAAAACGGGCTGCTTTTCTGCCTTATCGACAGCCGGATCACGGGGCGTCGCCTGGTCTCGTTGCCATTCACAGATCACTGTGACCCTCTGTCGGACTCAAGTGAAAACCTGGTGGAGCTGCTGAGTTTTTCGCAGAAGGCGCTGAGAACAGAAAAGCTCAAATACCTGGAACTCCGGCCGACCAGCGGCGATTTCAGTACGGCAAACGGCATAGCCAGTTTTCTGCCAACTGCGAGGTTTTTTCTGCACACTCTAAGCCTGGCGCCGCCGCTGGACGAGCTGTTTGGCGGGCTCGACAAGAACTGCGTGCAGCGTCGCGTCCGGCGAGCGGAACGAGCCCATCTTGAAGAACGCAGCGGCAAGTCGGAGGAGCTGCTCAAAGATTTCTTCCAATTGTTTGCGCTGACCAGGGGCCGACTGCATCTGCCGTTTACACCGGTGGACTGGTTTCGCAATCTGGTGCGGCACCTGGACGACGCAGTAAGAATTCGGGTGGCGTATAAGGACCGTGCTCCGATAGCCGCAGTCCTGACACTGAGTTTCAAAGAGACCGTGTACTACAAATATGGCTGTTCCGACGCCCGCTTCAACAGATTCGGCGCCATGCCTTGGCTCTTATGGAGAACCATCGTCGAGGCCCGGAGCGATGGAGCGGCAGCGTTCGACTTGGGAAGGACGGAAGAGGATAACCCGGGGCTGCTGGCCTTTAAGAACCATTTCGTTCGGCAACCCCAGTCTCTGACTTATTGGAGATATCCCGACGCCAACTCTCTTGATTCCCTGTACGGATGGAAACTGAGAGCGGCGAAACGCGTATTCTCCTGTCTCCCCAACAGTTTCCTAAGGATTATTGGCCGATCGACGTATCGCCATATTGGTTGAGGGGTACCATGGACGGCTTTCGGCTAGTCTTATAGTCTGACGAAAACTTTTTGATCTCCGAGATCCGCTAAGAAAGGGAGCAGGCGTTCGATCCGTGTTCCAAACTCTGCTGGATTACTATCGTATTCCCGCATGTTTTACGGACGGGGTCGCCGCGACCATCGATCGGGCGCCAGAGGTCGGATTTTTTCAATTTGGTCCGTCGACCATCTGCTACGGGCGGAGTAAATCGGGCGTTGCGGCCAGTTTGGGCGGAGCTTCTCAATTCGACGCCGCGCAGGCCGTCCGCTGCGATGGTAGCTCGATCAGCCTTCCTTTCAGTTTCGACGAGGTAATCGACAACCTCCGCCTCGAGCGATATCGGAACGGAATGGCTCTGGGGAGGGGGCTATTCGGAGTAACTACCGCCATCCGCAAGCTCTATTACCTGTTCAGGGAAGGCCTGTCGGTCAGAGTCCGCCGGAGACTGCAGAAAATATACTTTCGAGATTGGGAGGACCTTCCGTTTCCGTCTTGGCCTTTGGACTTTACCGTGGACGACCTGCACGAAGGGTACCTGCGTTTGCTGATGGAGAGTTCCGGCATCAACCGGATTCCCTTCATCTGGTTTTGGCCGGACGGTTTGTCGAACAGCCTGATGATGACCCACGATGTCGAGACCGCCGCGGGCCGCGATTTCACATCCGGTCTGATGGACTTGGACCAATTCTATGGAATCAAGGCGTCCTTTCAGGTCATTCCGGAAAAGCGCTATGAAGTTCCGGATGAGTATGTCCGCGGGATTCGCGAGCGCGGATTCGAGTTCAATGTGCACGACCTCAATCACGACGGAAATCTGTACCGGGAAAGAAAGGAATTCGAACTACGGGCAGCCAGGATCAACGACTACCTGCGCCGATATGACGCCCGGGGGTTTCGCGCGGGCGCCATGTACCGCAATCAGGATTGGTATGACGCGTTCGAATTTTCCTACGATATGTCGGTTCCTAACGTCGCTCACCTCGAACCGATGCGAGGCGGCTGTTGCACGGTGATGCCGTATTTCGTCGGCAAGGTCGTTGAGCTCCCCCTCACGTTGGCTCAGGACTATTCCCTGTTTCATATCATGGACGACTATTCGATCGACTTGTGGAAGCAGCAGTTGACGCTGCTGAAAAACCGCTATGGGCTGATGAGCATCATCGCGCATCCCGACTACCTGATCGAGCGCCGCGCGCGCAACGTCTATGAAGAGTTGCTCGATCATCTGCGCCAGATGGTCCGAACGGAAAAGATCTGGATGGCTTGCCCGGGGGAAATCGACCTTTGGTGGCGGGCCAGACGCGATATGAAGCTCGTTCCCAGAGGAGATGAATGGGAAATTGTTGGACTGCAAAATGAACGGGCGCGCCTGGCGTACGCCGTACGGGATGGCGACCATCTCAGGTATGAGCTGGCCGGTATCTCCCCCCTGAAGAATTCGCTCCCATGATGCGCTTGCCGCACGCTTCCCGTTTCGGTCGAATTTTGCCGCACGCTCTGTTTCGTCTGTGCCTGGCTGCAGTTCTGCGGCAGTGAGGAACTTTCCGGACCCAGCAGCAACACCGTAAAATGCCGCGTTTCCTGCGGATCGGAGAATGAATGAGCAACGGAAATTTGACGGACTGCGAAGCGGTGGTACTCGGAGCAGGTCCTTATGGATTGTCTGCCGCCTCGCACCTGAAAGCCACCGGCGTCGACGTTCGGGTTTTCGGCAAGCCCATGGACTTCTGGGCGGACAAAATGCCGGCCGGCATGCTTCTGCGCTCCCCGCGCGTTGCGTCCAACATTTCGGATCCGGCTCGTAGCACCACGCTCGATGCCTATGAATCGTCCGCTGCTGTTCCGCCTCGTGCTCCCGTTGCGCTCGAGACGTTTGTCGAATATGGGCGCTGGTTCCAGCGGCAATTGCTTCCGGGCCTCGATCAGCGAGAAATCGTAACCGTCAATCGCAACAACCATGGCTTTACCGTGGCGCTCGAAGACGGAGAAGTGCTCCACTCTAAGAAAGTGGTGATAGCCGCCGGGATTGGCCCCTTTTTGCGGATACCGTCCGAGTTTGCCTCGCTGCCCCCCGCGCAGCTTTCTCATTGCTATCAGGGCTGCAACCCCAAAGGATTTCTGAAAAAGCGAGTCGCCGTTATCGGTGCCGGGCAGAGTGCCCTCGAGTGCGCAGCCCTGCTGCACGAAGCAGGTGCGGAGGTCGAGGTGATTGCGAGGATTTCCGAATTGCGCTGGATTGGTCAGCATCCCTGGCTGCACCGGTTGGGCCCGATCTCCGCGATGTTGTATTCGAGCCATGACGTGGGCCCGGCCGGAATCAGCCGCATGGTTGCGGCGCCGAAGCTCATGACGCAAGTCCCATTGCAGCTGCGCGACAAAATCAGAAAGCGAGCCGTCCGGCCCGCAGGCTCACAATGGCTGCGCGCGCGGCTCAAGACGGTATCGATTACGACGGGAAGATTCATCGCAGCCGCCAATTCAGTCGGGTCCGATGTGGAGTTGAAGCTGGACGACGGAAGCCGCCGCGTGGTCGACCACGTTCTGTTAGGTACGGGGTACTCCGTGGATGTCGCTCGCTACAAATTTTTGTCTCCCGAGCTTGTCGGCGGCCTGGACCTCGAGGACGGATACCCCATCTTGAAATCCGGCTTTGCCAGCTCCGTTCCCGGGCTTCACTTCATCGGGGCAACGGCTGCCCGCACTTTTGGCCCCTTGCTCTACTTTGTGGCCGGCACCGAATTCACCTCGAAGGAACTGGCGTCCCACTTTCGTCGCGACCGATCGCCTGATCGTTAAACGTCGAGCGAGTTTGTAAGCGATGGAGAAACCCAGCAAACCGATGCCATCCCAGATACCGCCAGCCCAAGCGAAGGAAAACGTCGGCGCCCTAGTTATCGGAGGAGACCATCCCGGCCTGGCCATTGCCCGCAGCCTGGGCCCGCGAGGTATTCCGGTCTTCGTCATAGACGATCAACATTCCATTTCGAAGTTCTCGAGATACACAACCCGTGTAGTACGCGTGGACGATCTACGCGACCCGCAAAGAACCGTGGACTCCGTCCTAGAGATTGGGCATCGCTATGGCTTGAAAGATTGGGTGTTATTTCCGACACGAGACGAAACGGTGATGGCTTTCTCCCGCCATCGCGAGCGATTGGCCGAGTTCTTTCGCGTTACGACTCCCGAATGGGAGAGTACGCGCCATGTCTGGGACAAATACAACACCTACAAGCTTGCCGAGCGAATTGGAATTCCCTCGCCCCGGACCTGGAACATCGGTTCGAAGGAGGAACTTTCATCGCTTTACCCGAGGTTGCCGCTGGCCATCAAGCCCGCGATCAAGGAAAACTTCTTCTACGCAACGGGCGCGAAGGCGTGGAGAGCGGACACTCCGGAACAGCTAAATGCGCTTTTTGACGCCGCGGCTCACAACATCCGGATGAGTGAAATCATGATCCAGGAGATCATTCCCGGAGATGGCAACTGCCAGCTCTCCTATTGCGCCTTTTTCCGGGACGGTTCCGCGCACAGCATTCTGACCGCTAGACGGCTGCGCCAGCATCCGCGCGAATTCGGCCGCGCGGCAACCTATGTGGAGACCGCCGATCTGCCGGAGATCGAAGAACTGTCGCAACGGTTTCTGCGCGCCATTAATTTCTACGGACTGGTTGAGGTTGAATTCAAGCAGGATGCCAGAGACGGCCAGTACAAATTGTTGGACGTAAATGCGCGGGTTTGGGGTTTTCACGGGCTTGGCCAGGTCGCCGGCGTGGATTTTCCCTATCTCTTGTTCGCAGACCAGCTAGGTCAACAGGCTGAACGGAGCCGCGGTCGGGCGGGCGTGGGTTGGCTGCGGCTGTTAACGGATGTCCCCACTTCGTTCTCGGCCATGGCCAGAGGCTACTTGTCGCTCGGTTCTTACATTCAGTCGATCCAAAGAACCGAAGTGGAGTCCGTATTCTCCTGGCGGGACCCTTTGCCTTCGGTTGCTGAGTTTGCCCTGCTCCCCTACATCCTCAAGAGAAAGCTGTCCCACACGGCGTCCTGAAAGCGCTCGTCTGGCCTAGGCGTTGCGGTCGGTGCAAAAGTACTAGTCCTAAAGTCATTACACTTATGAAAACTTCTTCACTTTTGGTGACAATCCCTTTCCCGCCGAGGGAGGTAGTTCCAGGCCGTCGAGAGCACGGAAGCTGCCGTTTTCACCCCGGCCGTAACCCTTTCTTTATCATCGGAGTACAGGAAAGTCTGTAGAGAGGCGAGCGAACTCCATCGCCACCCTGGCAGACCGATTGCTGTTTGTCTCGAGGTAACCTGTGACTTTTGTGGCGGTAGCCTAGCTGGAGGGGCAAAGCTGCGCCGCATAAGGGCCCAGGGCACAGAAGAACGCCGCTTGTCTCCGTCGATTCCCTCCTCATCGGTCTCACTTCCGCCCGGTGCCGCGCCCTGTGCGGGCAAAGCCGCCAGCGGTTGTTTCGCGCTTAGGAAGAACTAATGTCAGAACGGAAATTGAGCGTCGGCGACTGGGTGGAGGTTCGTAGCAAGGAGGAGATCCTCGGGACCCTCGACTCCGAAGGCAGGCTAGACGGCATGATTTTTATGCCCGAAATGTTTCAGTACTGCGGGCAAAGATTTCAAGTCTACAAAAGGGCACACAAGACCTGCGACTATTCAACGCCTTATCCCTACCGAACTCGGCGCCTCGGCGATACCGTTCATCTCGCTACCCGCTGCGACGGACGAGCGCATGATGACTGCCAGGCCGGATGTCTACTCTATTGGAAGGTGCTGTGGCTGAAGCCCGCTCATCCCGGCTCCGAAAACCTTGTCCGTTTGGCCGCCAATCCGGCACTCGGAAGCGCCGTGCCGGGAGCCGGATGCACGGAAAATACCGTCTCCGCCAAGGTAAAAGTTCCCGGTCCGGACGGTTCGCCGACCTACGTTTGCCAGGCCACGCACGTGCGGGGTGCGACCAAACCTCTTGCCTGGTGGGATCTTCGCCAATACGTAGAAGACTACGCGTCGGGGAACGTCGGACTGGAGCGCCTGTTGAGCGGCTTCGTCTATTCCTGTTATTACCACTTGGCCCAGGCGGGTATTGGACTGGGACCTGCCATGCGATGGTTTTATAACAAGTTCCATTGGTTCTGGGGAGGCACTCTCTATCCTCGCACGCCGGGGCGAATCCCCGAAGGCCAGCCCACGCCGTCACATAGCTTGAACCTGCAGCCGGGAGAACTGGTTCGAGTAAAGCCCCACGAAGAGATTTTGAAAACGGTGGACGCAGTCAATCGAAATCGAGGCATGTACTGGGACGCAGAACTGGTGCCCTATTGTGGCGGTACCTACCGCGTTGCAAAGCAGGTCAACCGGTTGATCGACGAGAAGACCGGCAAAATGATCGAGATGAAGAGTCCCTGCATCATCTTGGACGGCGTTGTATGCCAAGCTCGCTACAGTCCCTGCCGGATGCTCTGTCCCAAAAGCATGTATCCGTATTGGCGAGAGATTTGGCTCGAGCGAGTGGCGGCGAAAGCGCAAGGTGCCGGCGCCGAGGTGGAAGAAGCGAAGTTACTGACGGTGGGGCAATAGACGTGCTCTTCCGCGAAGCCAGCGTCGCCGGCGCGCGGGTCATTGACCCCAGTCCGCACCAAGATGATCGGGGACGCTTCATGCGGGTTTGGTGCGCAAGGGAGTTTGCCGAGCACGGGATCGATTTTCAGCCGGTGCAATCCAACATGGGCTTGAGCACCAAAAAGGGGACGACGCGGGGCATGCACTTTCAAAACGCGCCCGCCCTCGAGGCCAAGCTGGTTCGCTGCACGAGGGGTAGGATGTACGACGTCATCCTCGATTTAAGACCCGAATCGCCTTCCCACGGTCAGTGGTTTGGCGTAGAGCTGAGCCCCGAGAACGGTCGAATGGTGTACGTTCCGGAACGCTGCGCGCATGGTTACCAGACGTTAGAGGACAACACGGAAATGTACTACATGACTTCTTGCGCCTATACCCCGGCTTCGGCATCCGGAGTTCGATTCGACGATCCAGCCTTCGGCATCCGCTGGCCGCTGGCTGCGACCGTGGTTTCCGAGCAGGATCGCCATTGGGCCCTGAGCAAGCGGTAGGAGATTCACCGATGAACGTCGATATGACACTTCGAGAGCGTGAATCCACAGCTCGCCCGATCCGCGTCGGCATGAACGGCGCCGGGGCAACGGGCCGCGCCATTGCCTTGCAGCTTGGCACACCGGTGCCAGGCATGCGGCTGGTTGCTATCGCCAATCGAACGCCGGCGAACGGCGAGCGGGCGTTCCGCGAGGCCGGAATGATGGGCTGGAGCCGCGTGTCGTCTTCTCGAGAGGCCACGGCGAAGATATCCGAGGGCGTCCCGGTATTGACCGACGATGCTTCCGTGCTGACCTCCTGCGACGCGATTGACATCGTGGTGGAAGTTACCGGTACGGTCCAGGCGGGTCTCGAGGTGGTTCTCGATTCATTTCGCCATGGAAAACACGTCGTCCTGGTCAACGCCGAATTGGACTCCTTCATCGGCCCGATTCTGAAAGCGAAGGCGGATCAGGCCGGAGTTGTTCTCACGCACACCGATGGGGATGAACCGGGCGTCGCGATGACTCTTCTGCGCTATCTCCGGTCGTTGGGACTCCGTACGGTCGCCGCGGGCAACTTGAAAGGCATGGTCGACTACTACCGCAACCCCGATACGCAGCGTGCATTCGCGGAAAGAAACGATCAGGATGTGAAGAAAGTCACCTCCTTTGCCGACTCAACCAAGCTTTCCATGGAAGCGACGGTGCTGGCCAACGCCACCGGATTCCGGGTCGGCCGCCGCGGCATGTATGGTCCCGCCTGCAAGGAAGTACGCGAAATGGCCAGTCTATTGCCGCCGGACCAGATGCTCGAAGCCGGGCTGGTCGACTATGCTTTGGGTGCGGCTCCTTATACGGGCGCCTTCGTGATCATTCACGAGGAGTCGTCGCTCAAGAGAGCCCAGCTGGCCTACTACAAGCTCGGCGACGGTCCCTTTTACGTCTTCTACACTCCCTTTCATCTGCCGCACATTCAACTGGCGTCGACAATCGGTCGCGCCGTGGTTCTTCGCGATGCCACCGTAGCGCCTATAGCCGGTCCGGTATGTGAGGTTGTGACCGTCGCCAAGCGTGATCTGAAAGCGGGCGAACGCCTGGATGGCATTGGCGGCTTCTGTTCTTACGGTCTAGTCGAGAATGCCGCGACCGCCCGCGGGATGTCCGCTTTGCCCATCGCGCTTTCCGACGGTTGCGTCATGCGTCGCGATGTTTTGAAGGACAGCGTTCTTAGGTTCGATGACGTTACGTTGCCGGACCCCGGCCCGGCCGAGGAACTCTGGCGCGAACAGTGCGCGCGGTGGCCGCTCCGATCGCGCGATGCAGAAGGATTTAGAAGGGAGCCCGAACCCGCAGGAAGGATTTCGTGCACGTAAATTTCGTCTCGGTTGCGTTTGCCGTCGGGCTTTCTAAGGGGCCAGGCGGCCATCGCTCAGGCTTTTTGCCAGAGCAGGTCAGGACCCTGCATGCTTAACCGCGCATTTTGGAAGGGCCGTCGCGTTTTCCTCACCGGACACACCGGCTTCAAAGGAAGCTGGCTGTCCCTTTGGCTCAAAGCGCTGGAGGCCGATGTTACAGGTTTTGCCCTCGACCCGCCTACGCAGCCGAATCTTTTTGAACTTGCCGACGCCGGACGCGGGCTGCACTCGATGCGCGGAGACATTCGCGATTTCCCGAGTCTGAAATCCGCTCTCGCGGACGCGAGCCCGCAGGTGGTCATTCACATGGCCGCGCAGTCGGTGGTTCGAAGGGGTTACGAGGACCCGATCGAGACCTATTCTTCGAACGTAATGGGAACCGTAAATCTGCTGGAATCCGTTCGCCAGCTGAACCAGCGATGTGCCATCGTCAATGTGACGAGCGACAAATGCTACGTGAATCGCGAGTGGGTCTGGGGCTATCGAGAAAACGAGCCCATGGGGGGGCGCGATCCGTATTCCAATTCCAAGGGCTGCGCCGAGCTGGTGACCAGCGCGTTCCAGCAGTCATTCTTTTCCGCCGCTTCCTTTGAAAAACACGGCGTAGGTTTGGCCAGCGCGCGCGCAGGAAATGCAATCGGCGGCGGCGACTGGACGAGCGACCAGCTGATCCCCGACCTCATGCGGGCTTTCTTGGCCAACAAACCATGCCTGATTCGGAATCCGTTGGCGATCCGCCCGTGGCAGTTCGTGCTGGAACCGTTGCGGGGCTATCTAAAGCTGGCCGAACGCCTGGTCGAGGTCCCCGCACAATTCGCATCAGGATGGAATTTTGGTCCCGTCGATACGGATGCCAAGCCGGTCAGATGGATTGCCGACGAACTGGCGCGGTCCTGGGGCGACGGTGCTTGCTGGGCGCAGGATTCCCGAAGCCACCCGCGCGAAGCCCGTTTTCTGAAGTTGGATGCTTCCAAAGCCAAGGCCGAGCTTGACTGGCAGCCGGTTCTTCCCCTGGAGCAAGCTCTCGGTTGGATCATCGAGTGGTATCGCGCGTTTGAGCAGAAGCGCAATCTTCGCGACTGCACACTGGCGCAAATCGAGTGTTACGAGACACTCAGCCGGAATTCGAAACAGGTCGAATCCGCCGAGCCGGTTTAAGCTCGCGCGGCCGTCTCTGTCGGACAGGCGCAAGAACACAAGGAGACAGCACTTACATGGCAAGCCCAAACGTGGTGGTCCTAGGAACCGGAATGGCCGGGTTCGGAGCTGCGCATCGCCTTCATGCCGAGGGCATCGCGCCCGTGATGTACGACAAGAATTCCTACCATGGCGGCCACACGGCGTCTTTCCGTTTCGAAAGCGGATTTCTGTTCGACGTGGGACCGCACATTTCTTTCACCAAGGATCCGCGTATTCAGGAACTCTTTGCGGACAGCGTCGGCCAGCAGTATGAAACCATACAAATCAGCTTGAACAACTATTGGCTCGGCTATTGGCCGAAGCATCCCGTCCAGCTTCACCTCCACGGAATGCCAGATGACCTGATCGTTAAGGTCATCTCCGACTTCGTCGAGGAACGACAAGCGCCCGAACGTCCTATAAAGAACTATGGGGACTGGTTGTATGCGAGTTTCGGCAAGACCTTCGCCGAGCAATTCCCCATGAAATACACCAGGAAGTATCACCTTACAACCGCCGAAAACATGAGCACCGATTGGCTTGGTCCCCGGATCTACCGTCCGAGCCTCGAAGAGGTGTTGCGCGGCGCCATCTCACCGAGCTCTCCGCACGTGCACTACATCACCCATTTCCGTTATCCAAGAAACGGCGGGTTCGAATCGTACTTAAAGAAGTTTGTGCCGATGGGAAATCTCAAACTCAATCACGAGCTACAAACGATCGAACCGCGCAAGCGCGAACTCACTTTTTCGAATGGACTGGTAACCTGTTACGATTCCCTGATCTCGTCGGTCCCGCTGCCGGATCTCATCCAGATGATCGAGGGTGCGCCTTCTGACGTCATCGACGCCGCCCGGCGCCTGGCCTGCTCGACCGTGGTCCTGGTGAATATTGGCGTAAATCGCCAAGACCTTTCCAAGTCCCATATGACCTATTTCTACGATGAGGACATCTGCTTCACCCGCCTCGGCTTCCCGCACATGCTGTCGGCCAGCAACGCACCCGAAGGCACGGGAAGCATCCAGGCCGAAGTCTATTTTTCGGAGAAATACAAACCCTTCACCGGTTCGCCGGAGGACTTGATCGAACCGGTGATTGCCGATCTGCGCCGCTGCGGTCTGCTTAGAGAAGACGACAAGATCTTGTGCCGAAAGGCCATGAAGCTTCGCTATGCAAATATCATCTTCGACCTGGAGCGCGCGGAGGCGCTCAAAACGGTTCACGGCTACTTGGACGAGCTGGGAATCGCGTATTGCGGACGTTACGGAGACTGGGGCTATATGTGGACAGACGAAAGTTTCATCAGCGGCGAACAAGCGGCGGAGCGCGTGCTCTCCGTTTCGGCCTGCAGGTCTTGATCGGCTAGAGACCGGGAGGGCAAGCACTGTGGAAAAAGCCCGAATTTACGTTCCCAAAAGCGGTATTTTGTCACCTAAAAGTCAGCTATGCTAGTCATCGCTGGGTTACATGACGCCCGCAGTATTTTCGCCTTCTATGCGCCCCGCTGGCGGGTTTGCGCTTCAAATTCATGTCCTTATTCGCCAGCGAGCTGCGGTTGACAGCGGATTCCGGGATGGCCCGAAAATTGCATGGAGGACTGTTTCATCCGATTTTGAATAATGAGATCTAAAGGTCGTGACAATATGAGCTTGCCCGATAAGCCTTTTGTCAGTGTTCTTACGCCTGTTTACAACGGCGAAGCGTATTTAGCGGAATGCATCGAAAGCGTGCTGGCGCAGACGTATGGGAATTTCGAGTACATCATCGTCAACAACCGCAGCGAAGATCGCACGCTTGAAATTGCCCTGAGCTATGCGAAAAAAGACAGCCGTATTCGGGTTCACAACAACAAAGACTTCGTACCAGTTATCGACAATCACAACATAGCGTTCCGGCTCATATCTCCGTCAGCCAAGTACTGCAAGGTGGTCTCGGGCGACGACTACCTTCTGCCGGAATGCCTTGCGAAGATGGTGGAGTTTGCTGAATCGAATCCGAGCGTGGGAATCGTTGGATCCTATCAGCTAAGCGGAGACGAAGTAAGGTGGCAGGGCTTCAAATACCCGCAGAGCGTATTTTCGGGAATGGAAATCTGCCGGCAGATTTTTCTGGGGAATGACAAAGACTTTGGATTTGGATCGCCTACTTCGCTGATGTATCGGGCCGATCTTGTGAGAGGCAGTGAAGCTTTTTACCCCAACGATTCGCCGCACGCGGACACCAGCGCGTGTTTCGAACACTTGCGGAACCACTTCTTCGGATTCGTGTACCAGGTCCTGTCATACGAAAGGATCCATGAAGCTACTCAGACCAGTGAATCAAAGCACCTGGAGCGCTATCTGTCGGCGGTTCTGAACGACTTATTGCATTACGGGCCTTTTTATCTGGACGAACGAGAGTTTAAACAACAGTTGGAAAGGCTTCTCAAGTTCTATCATCGATACTTGGCCGTAGATTATTTTGTCGGCTTCAAAGGCGAAGAATACTGGAATTATCACAAAGGCCGGCTCGCGGAGTTGGGCTATCCGCTATCCCGGCTGGCGTTGTGCAAAGCAGCGGTCATCGCGATTCTGGAAGAAATGCTGAATCCACAGCAAGCGGTCAGGAAATTGCGACTGCGTCTTTTCCCTCGATCGCGTAAGCCCACCGCAGACGCGAGCGTATCGGCTCCAGTTAGCGGCAGAACCAGTGGGCCGAGTGACGCGGGAATTTCCGCCTCGGTTATAAGTTCGACTGGGGCTGTAGCTGCCAGGCACTCCCTGAAGGAAGCCGAGACGCTAAGTGCAGTGGAACGGGCGGTTTCTTCGACGCCGACTGCCCCAGTCACGTCGTCGAGCGGGCGGCTCGGATGAACAATGCGTCTTGCGAACCAGAACCTGTACGGCAGACGATCGCTTAGGCGGCTCGGACCAAACTAGCTCCGACGTTTCAGGCCAGCGAATTTTAGAATTCTAGCCAATTAAGCAAGTTTGCGGTCCCAAAGGAGAGAGCGGTGAAGGTTGTCTTGTTCTGTGGCGGGCTCGGAATGCGCCTCCGCGATTATTCTGACAGCATCCCGAAGCCGATGGTAAACATCGGCTACCGCCCGATCTTGTGGCACCTGATGAAGTACTACGCCCACTATGGCCACACGGAATTCATTTTGTGCCTGGGCCACCGCGCGGAAGTCGTTAAAAACTACTTCTTGAACTACGACGAATGCACGTCAAACGACTTTATCTTGTCGGGTGGCGGGAAGAAGCTGGAGCTTTTCAACAGCGACATCAGCGACTGGCGGATCACCTTCGCAGACACGGGAATCGATTCCAATCTCGGGCAAAGATTGAAAGCGGTTGAAAAGTATCTGCAAGGCGAAGAAGAATTTCTTGTGAACTACAGCGACGGACTGACCGACTTGCCGCTTACCGAACAGCTTGATCATTTTCACCGGCACGGAAAAGTTGCGAGTTTTCTTTGCGTGCGGCCGAACCTCAGCTATCACCTGGTCTCGCTGCAGGGAGGCGACCATAGCCTGGTCTCTTCGATTCATGCCATCAACAACGGTACGGTACGAATCAACGGAGGCTTTTTCATCTTTAAGAACAAGATCTTCGACTACATCAAGGAGAAAGAGGAACTGATCAGCGAGCCTTTTCAAAGGTTGGTGAAGGACAAACAGCTAATCGGCTACGTCTATGACGGCTTTTGGGCGAGCATGGATACCTTCAAGGATAAGCAGCAATTGGAAAGCTTATGGGAGCGCGGCGCGGCCCCCTGGGAAGTTTGGAAGTCGAACGGCAATAGGACGTAGTGAATGCTAGCGTGGTGAGCGAGATGGAATGCATTCCCTAAATTTGCCATTCGCTCCGACTGCCCGCCCCAAAATTCTTTGTTTGGGCGCACACTCGGACGACATCGAAATTGGTTGCGGGGGCGCCATTCTCCGCCTGGCTCAGCAATATCCGCATTGCGGGTTCCATTGGGTTGTTTTCAGCGCGCTGGGCGTGCGGGCCACGGAGGCCAGGCGAGCGGCTACGCTCTTCGCCGGGAAAAATATCGACCAGGGACCGGTATTGAAACAATTCCAGGACGGCTTCATGCCGTTTACCGGCGCCGAGGTGAAAGCGACTTTTGAAGAATTGAAAGCGGTCTCGCCCGACCTTATCTTCACTCACCATCGCAACGACGCGCATCAGGACCACCGCCTGATCGCGGAACTTACTTGGAATACGTATCGCGACCATCTCATCCTGGAATATGAGATCCCCAAGTATGACGGCGATCTGGGACAGCCGAGCGTGTTTCTGCCGCTGGAGTCCGAACTGTGTGAGCGAAAGATCCGTTACATCATGGACAGCTTCGAGTCCCAGCACTCCAAGCGCTGGTTCCAGCCGGAAACATTTCGCGGGATCATGCGTTTGCGGGGCATGGAGTGCAACGCGCCCGGCGGGTACGCCGAGGCCTTCTATTCGCGAAAACTGGTGTTGTAGGCGACAAACAAGGCGGGGGGACGAAGTCTCAACGCAACCGAGTCAATGAAAGACCTCAAAGAGAGAACGATTCGCGGCGGCTCTGCCAGAGGGGCCGCGCTAGCCGCAACCTTTCTTCTGCGCATCGCCTCCCTCATGGTGTTGGCCAGACTCCTCGATCCGAAGGATTTCGGATTGCTTGGCATGGTGACGGCTTTTACCGGAGTTCTTAGTCTGTTCCGGGATTTTGGCCTCTCCGCCGCAGCGGTCCAACGCAGCACGGTTTCCGAGGAACAAAGCTCCACTCTGTTTTGGGTCAACATTCTCGTCGGCGCCCTGCTCACCTTCATTGCGGTAGCACTGGCTCCCGCTGTGGCCACCTTCTATCGTGAGCCTCGACTCGCCTTGGTCACCAGCATCGTTGCCATCGGATTCCTGATCAACGCTGCCGGCGTGCAGCATTCCGCCCTGCTCCAGCGCGAAATGCGTTTCACCAGCTTGGCCTGGATCGATGTGGGGTCCCTGGCCATCAGCACCGTCGCCGCAGTCATTTCGGCCAAACTTGGAATGGGTTACTGGGCGCTGGTGGTAATGAGCGTCTGCGTTCCTCTTTCCACTACGACTTTCCTATGGCTTGCCAGCGGCTGGATTCCGGGAAGGCTGCACCAGAACGTCGGGCTTCGTTCCATGATGCGTTTTGGCGGCTTTCTCACTTTGAATGGTCTGGTCATGTACGTTGCTTCCAATTTCGACAAGATCCTTCTCGGCCGTTATTGGGGCGCGGAGTCGCTGGGTATCTATGGGCGCGCGTTTCAACTGATCCGCATTCCCACCGACAATCTGAACTCGGCGGTCGGCGACGTGGCCTTTTCGGGACTCTCGCGGATCCAGGACGATCCGGTCCGGGTCAAGCGCTATTTCCTGAAGGGCTATTCGCTGGTGGTGGCGCTTACCCTGCCGTTCACCGCAGCATGCGCGCTGTTTGCAGACGACATTGTGTTCGCCTTGCTGGGGCCAAAGTGGAATGCGGCGGTCGGAATTTTTCGTCTGCTGGC
>Ga0306921_10001664_pt1 | contig 21780 bp, 23 predicted proteins | sample sta12Cox44000080_FD_203760 | JGI IMG/M metagenome (GOLD analysis project Ga0306921, IMG submission 203760) | Lab enrichment of tropical soil microbial communities from Luquillo Experimental Forest, Puerto Rico - statoxic.12C.oxic.44.000.080 (v2)... | ecosystem: Environmental > Terrestrial >...
ACTCCGCCACCTCGTCGGTGCGCTGGTGCAATTCACCCAATAGCCGCGCATTCTCCATCGCGATGACCGCTTGCTGGGCGAAGCTTTCGAGCAGCGCGATCTGTTTGTCGGTGAAGGGGCGCACTTCACATCGGTTCGCGCTGATCCAGCCGAGCCGAATGTTGTCCTTTCTCAGCGGCACGAACAGCATCGTGCGAACACCTTCCGCCTTGATGGCGGCGATGCGCTTAGGCTCATCCCGCTCCCACAGTTCCTCAGTCACCACATCGGGGATATGGATGGTGCGTCCCTCGCGGATTACCCGTGCGTGAGGGCTGTTCGGCGACTGGCGGAACGGCTGGCGCATCAATTCGGCCCACGACCCAGGTATCCCATGCGTCGCTACCGCACGGGCATGCTCGCCGTCATACGTTGCCAATATGCCGTGCACGGCTCCGCACAAGCTGTGCGCCTTCTCCAAAATCGCGTCGAACACTGGCGTAAGGTCGCCGGGCGAAGAATTGATCACCTGCAGGACCTCGGCGGTCGCGGTCTGCTGCTCCAATGCCTCGCGCGTCTCAGTAAGAAGCCGCGCGTTCTCCATCGCGATGACCGCCTGCGCCGCGAAATTCTGCGACAGCGTGATCTGCTTGTCGGTGAACGGGCGCACCTCAAGGCGATTGACAACGATTGCGCCGAGGAGTCGGTCATCCTTGCGCAATGCCACGCCTAGGCTCGTGCGCACTCCGCTCCGAGCGGTGATTTCCCGGATCAGCGCGCTGGCGCGATATTGCTCGGTATCGGTCGAATCGGGGATATGAACAATCTGCTCGCCTTGCATCATGCGATGCGCGATCCCGCCAGCGCTCGGACGGTCGACACGGACCCCACGAATCCATTCGACGAACTCCGGGTCTCCTCGCGCAGCGATGCCCTCGACCCGCTCGCCATCGATACTGAAGGCGTGACCGTGGGCTGCCCCGCATAGCTGCATGGCCTTCTCCAATATCGCATCGAATACCGGCGCGAGGTCGCCGGGCGAGGAATTGATGACCTGCAACACCTCATCGGTCGCAGCCTCGCGGGCGAGCGCCTCGTCGCGCTGCTGACGCAACTCCGCGTTGGCACGCCGAAGTTCAGCCATCTCGTCGTCGAGCGACGCCATGTTCTCCTCCCCGCCCTGTCTTGGTCATATGATACTCGCGTTAGCTTCCGGCTCCACGCGAGAAGCATGCTCCTCTCTCTTCGACCAGATGATGCCATCTGAGTACCGGCATCACCGGTCGATGACCGATATGGATCGAGAGTCGTCCGACAAGGATTATTTAAATAAGGCGCGTCCAGAAAATAAGACTTGATGCGGACAATACGAACCGCTTTATATGAAGGACCTAACCTCGATATATTCTGCTACAACCGGAAATATAAAGGCCGCACCCAACCCAGGTCTTGTTGCCCCAGACGCTCTGATCCGCTTCATATTGCCGAATAAATGGCAGTTTTGCTGGGCTGATCCGCTTTTGGAGTGTGGGTAACGCGCAGGGTTTTCCCGCTCTCTCAGATCGCGCCCCTGATCTCGACATTGCCGTCGTCGGTCAACTGACAGCGACGAACCTCCCGTTCTGCAATGAGTTCGAACCGAGTCCGATGAAGATGGTAGGCTTTGAGGCATCGTTCAGGCGTGGGGGCCTGCGGGAGCAGTATTTGGAACACCCGCCTGGAAACTCGCACCTTGCCCTCATAGTCGCCCACCCTGACGCCGAGTAGTGGCTCATTTTAAAGTGGACCGGACCAGAAAGGCGGACTGTCAAATGCGGCGCACACTTACCGGTTATGGGATCGCCGTCGTAATCGTTCTCGCTATACTCAACGGCATAACATGGCTAGTAGGGAGCCTGCGGCTACATGACCTAAATGTGTTCTCTGCTGGGTTCGTGGGGATGCTCGGGATGTATATAGCTGCTTGGCTTTACGGATATCGGCGGGTCAACTGATCCGGTTTCGATCGCTCTGATAGCTGCCCTGCTGTAGTCTCGCCCAGGCTGATGACGGAGGGGAACTATGACGAGAACCGCGCATTGCTCTTGTGGTGCCTTGCGCGTCGAAGTATCCGCCGATCCTGATGTTGTAGGCGTCTGCCATTGTGGCGAGTGTCAGCGGCGAACCGGTTCGGTGTTCGGCGTTGGTGCCTTCTACAAGAAGGAACATGTTCAGCTCGAAGGACCGTCCAACATCTATGTCCGCGACGGGCAAGAGGGAAAAAAGGTTAGGACGCATTTCTGCCCGACGTGCGGAACGACGGTGTTTTGGGAGGCCGACTTGAGGCCAAACCATATCGGCGTTGCCGTCGGTGCTTTTCATGACGCCAACTTCCCTTCGCCTAGGCTATCGGTCTGGGAGGAGTCGAAGCACGGATGGGTCGTTTTTGCGCACGATCTCCGGCACTTTCAGGGGATGCCGACGTAACCGCTAAGCGGTCTTTGCGGTCGAGGACAGACGCGAGCCCAAAGGTCGTCACAAAGAAACAGAGGCAGGAGGAAACTATAATGTTCAAGAACATCCTGGTCCCGACTGACGGGTCGGATCTCGCCGCCAAGGCCGTCGAGCAAGGCGTTCTTTTCGCCAAAGAGATCGGTGCCAAAATTACCGCGATGACGGTCACCGAGCCGTTCCATTTGCTCTCGGTTTCCCCAGCCAACTCGAATACACGCCGATCGAATACAAGAAGTACGCGGAGGCTCAGGCCAACCAAGTGCTCGGTGTCGTTTCGGCTGCGGCCAAGTCAGCAGGTGTCGTCTGCGATACGCTTCACGTCGAACACGAACTCGTCTTTCAGGCGATCATCGAAGCCGCCGAAGCGAGAAAGTGCGATCTGATCGTGATGGCCTCGCACGGGCGGCGCGGTGTGTCGGCGGTTGTCCTCGGCAGTGAGACGGTCAAAGTGCTCACGCACTCGAAGATCCCAGTACTCGTGTATCGCTAACGGTGTTTTGGGCCGCAGCCTCTTTCTGCGTCGTCGACGGCTCGATCAGGGTGCTCGACGCCTAAGTGATCGCCCCATCCCGCTATAAGTTTTTTACGGCTCTATTGAATTTCGAATGGGTGATGTAGCGCGCGGCAAGAGGCTTGGCGCGAGCGCATGGTCTTGAACCGCAGCCCATCGGTCCGCCGGTGGCGATCGTAGCCGGGGTTGCTTGGCCCTTGTAAAGCCTGGCCTGCCGGCCACAGCCTTCGGCGGCAAGGGCTTGACAAGGGCCAGCACCCCGGCGCCCGTTCCACCGTGCGTTCGACGGTGAGAAGGGGCTGGATCACCCATTTCCACCCACTCGTTTTTCAAAAGAGGCTTTTTTGCCTTGGCTATTGCCTGATTTCGCTCAGCTTTTGGAGATGTGGATCAAGACTTTGGAGTCCACAACAGTCTCGTGCGCGTATATTTCCCAAACCTTTTCATATAGCAGAAAAAAAGTCACCAAACAATGTAACTGATGTCTGAGTGGCGATTAGGTTAGCGCGCCTGGGCGGCGGTGGTCCTCTTGGAGGTGCTCCGCGATGACGACCGTGTAAGCTGACTTTTTTCTAATGGACTTGGGGTCAGTCCGGTCCGGTTGTTCACGCAGCGGTGTCAGCGGGATTAAGCGACTTATTTGTCACATAGGTTATCGCAATTGCAAGATAACTGCGCGGCTTGGAACTTTTCTTTTGCCCCGTTGTTGCCGCTTTCAAAAGCCAGGGGGTTGGGCGGCATGAAACCAAGACGGGCGAAATCGACAACGGTATTAGTGGTGGAAGATGAACCGACTGTTCGAGTTCTTGCGGAGTCTATCATCGAAGCCCTTGGCTGCATGATTTTGTCGGCAGCGAACGCAAGAGAGGCAATCGCTCTCTTGGGACAAGAAGAGCTCATCGACATCTTGTTCACGGATATCAACTTGCCGGATGGGCCGGACGCGATCGATGGGTTAGCACTAGCTCGGAAAGCTGTTGAACTTTCCCCTGGCCTGCGCGTCATCTACACAACCGGCTACAGTCAAACAGATGGCATGAGCGCGCTGTTCGTTGAAGCTGCCACTTTTCTTCCTAAGCCCTATACGGTCAAGCAGCTTACTGAAGCGGTTACGGCGACCGCTTAGGAATGTCATTATTGATAGCAGGGTTTTATATTCCAATCGTAATCCCCACTGCCTCGACTCTCTAAACGAGCATCGCGGATCAACAACTTCGACCTCACACTCGATCGGGCAGGCTTGCGTCGCCCCTCGCGTTACTCTGTAGACAAACCAAGGGTTCTTCGGCTACTTGACCGGAACGGTCCAGACGACGGCATCGTCGACCGCGTAAAGTTGGCCTTGTTCCTTGGCTCGTTCCCTGCAGCGTTCGAGCGCCTGCCAAGCAGCATCGGGAACCAGAGAGGAAAACCAGGCCCAGGCGTTCCCGGAAGGCGAGACGGCGAACGCCCGTAGTGACTGCGCGTCGAGGAAACGTTGGTATTGCTGCCTTCCGGCTTCGTTGACCCAGCGCACCGGCTGGAATCATTCGTCAGCGCCGATCCACTAGGATGCTGAAGCGTCAGGCAGCTTGCAGCAGCAAATCGGTCAACGGTTCCGGCGCATCGAGCATCACGGCGTGGCCGGAGGTTATTTCGGAGGTGTTCCACGACTTATCGAGCTTGCACTCCGCTAGCGCCCTATCAAAAACCGGTCTCGGATATTTTGTGGCACGATGTAGGTCTTTTTCGACACCTTGTCGCGCATACCCGAGAGCGTGATCGGCTGCAAGTATGTGCCTACGGGGTGTGGGGTCAGCTTCGAGCTGACAAAAGCGCTGTCTTTTTCGTTGACCCAGATGGGTCCGAGCTTTTCGTCTGGGACCGGAAATCCCGGCTCGCCCTTTCCTATGGCATCCAGAGCGGCCTCGCGGAAGGTCTCGTCGGTGAAGTCGAGCGGGTTCTGACCGTTCTCGGGTTTGAAGGCATCGAGCCAGACGATTGACGAGACACGATCCCCGATCTGCTCCAGAGCGCCCGAACCAACCCAGCCTCCGTAGGAATGGGCGACCAAGCAGATGTCCGTGAGGTCCTCCCATTTAATCACGTTGACGATGTCAGTAATGTGGGTGTCGAGATTGATCTCCTTGCTCAGCAGGTGCGAACGCTCGCCAAGCCCGGTGAGGGTGGGTGAAAATACCTTCTGGCCTTCGATTTCCAGAATGTCCGATACCCGCCGCCAGATCCAGCCCCCACAATACGTGCCGTGGATGAGCACGAATGTCTTTGGCTTGATCGTCGCCATCGATTGGCCTCTCTCGCGCACTGGAAGAGTTTTATTTCAGATCAGGTCCTAAACTGCCATAGCGTCTTCCAGGATGAAAGCGGCGCATTTCTCGCCGATCATGATCGAGGGCTCGTTGGTGTTGCTGCCAGGAGCCTGCGGCGCGATCGAGGCGTCCGGCGACGTGCAGCCGCTAAGCTTTCGGCGGGACTGCGATATTACCTCACCGAAAACCCCGAACGGCTCGTGTCGGGGCTCTCATAGAGCGCCCCGGTGACAATCGGTGGGGTCGCGTCTGCGCAGCACTGACCGCTGTTTCGCCCTTTAAAGGAACCTTGCCATCGCCGTCCGCAAACCAAGGCAACTCAGGTGAGTGTTGAGCGCGCACTTGGCCGAATAGTCCCGCCGTGGCGGGTCAGGTGTGTACCGGTGTCCCGCAAATCAGCTCGGTCACATTGGACGCCGCAACCGGCCTCCTAAAACCCTTTAGCTCCAGGTTGCCGAGGTCTTCGAGCCTCGCGACCGTTTCGACCGCGCCAGCGATGCGGCTGCTGACCAGGATCTGCCCGTCCTTGGCCTCAGCACAAAGCCGCGCGGCGAGGTTGCACACCGTACCGATGGCGGTGTAGCCGGAGCGCTCAGAAAAACCGATCTGGCCCAGGGTCGCGAAACCCTGCGCGATGCCAGCGCCAAAACCAAGTTCGTAGCTGTGACGACGCCAGTCAGCAATCAGCCTGCCAGCCGCCTCGCGCATCGCCATCGCCATCTTGACCGCCCGCTCCGCCGGGTCGGCACAAGGCACCGGATCGTTGAAGAAGACCATGATCCCGTCGCCGGAGAACTGGGCGAGCGTGCCTTCGAACTGGCTGACAAGCGGCCCCAAAGCGCCATGATATTCACGTAGAAATTCGAGAACCTCTTCGGGCTCAGCGGTCTCAGTAAAGGCGGTATAGCCACGCAGATCGCAGAACACGACGACGATCTCGCGGCGATGGCTTTCGAGGATTTTCTCGTCGCCCTGCGAGACGATCAACTCAGCAAGCTGAGGTGCCAGAAACCGCTTCAGCCGCCCGACCCGCCCTAACTCGTCGACCTGTTCCGCAACTCGTGCCTCAAGCCCGCGGTTCAACTCCGCCACCTCGTCGGTGCGCTGGTGCAATTCACCCAATAGCCGCGCATTCTCCATCGCGATGACCGCTTGCTGGGCGAAGCTTTCGAGCAGCGCGATCTGTTTGTCGGTGAAGGGGCGCACTTCGCGCCGGTAGATGATGAACGCCCCGCGCAACTCCTGTTCTTTGCGCAACGCCACCCAGAGCGCAGTGCGAGCGCCAGTGTTTTGAACTAAAGCGATGCGCGAAGGGAGCCCCGAACGATAGCCATCCGTGTCGATAACGTCCGGGATGTGAACCACATTCTCGCCGCGCAACAGGCGCCCCAACGCGCTGTCCGGCTCCGGCTTAATTGCACCGTGCGTGGCTAACCCGTGTACAGCCAATACCGGAAAGGCATCGCCGTCAAAGCCGCGCAATGCCCCGAAATCCGCACCGCAAAGTCGCAATGCCTTATCGAGCATCGCGTCGAACACCGGCGCGAGATCTCCAGGAGAGGAATTGATGACCCCCAACACCTCTGCGGTCGCGGTCTGCTGCTCCAGGGCTTCGCGCGTCTCATTGATGAGCCGCACGTTCTCCATTGCGATGACCGCCTGCGCCGCGAAATTCTGTAATAGCGCTAACTCTTTCTCTGCGAACGGACGCACCTCCTGGCGGTAGGCTGTCAGCGTGCCGAGCAATCGGCCGTCTTTGCGCAGCGCGAGCCAGACTACCGTTCGAGCGCCGCCGAGTTCCGCCAGTCCCTGCCATGCCTGAGACTCGCCCGCTGAAACGTCCGCTATATGGATCAGCGATTCTCCGCGCACGAGCCTCTGATGAACCGGTCTCTTGTCATCTGCTCGCCTGGGTTCGCCCAGCTCATCCGCAAGACGCGCCGGTACACCACGAAGTGCGGCGATGTGAAACATCTCCCCGTCGAATGTATTCATCATGGCGAACGCCGCATCGCATAGCCGCATCGCGCGCTCAACGATCGCGTCGAACACCGGCGCTAAGTCGCCGAGCGAGCTATTGATGACCTGCAAGACCTCGGCGGTCGCGGTTTGCTGCTCCAAGGCTTCGCGCGTCTCCGTCAAGAGCCGCGCGTTTTCCATCGCGATGACCGCCTGGGCTGCGAAGTTTTCGAGCAGCGCGATTTGCTTGTCCGAGAACGGACGCACCTCCTGGCGATAAACCACGAACGCACCGAGGAACTCGTCCTCCTTGCGCAGCGGGACAGCAAGCAAACTTCGTGCACCGCCAAGCTCGACCACCATGCGCCGAGCATCAGGGCCGGTTGCGTAGGCATCCTCCACCGACACGTCGGCAAAATGCGCGGAGCCTTCACCGTGCAACAGCCGATCGAGCGCCCCGCCCGCCGAAGGATGTACTGGTTGGGCCAGAATAGCTGCGAAAGCGGCGGGGACGTTATGCAGCGCAACCGCCTGAAAGCTGTCGCCGCCATAGGCGAAGAGAGTCCCGAACGCGGCATCGCAAAGGCGGACGGCTTTCTCCAGCATCGCGTCGAACACCGGCGCGAGATCCCCAGGCGACGAGTTGATGACCTGCAGCACCTCAGCGGTCGCGGTCTGCTGTTCCAGTGCCTCGCGCGTCTCGGTCAGGAGCCGCGCGTTCTCCATTGCGATGACAGCCTGCGCGGCGAAGTTCTCCAAGAGCGCGATTTCTTTTTCGGAATAGGGCCGCACCTCCTCTCGAAACGCCGCGATATACCCAAGCAAATCGGCGTCCTTTCGTAACGGCACAAAAAGTGTGGTCCGAAATCCGTGTCGGGCGGCGGCTTGGGCTCTCGGATCGTCTGTTCCCTGCCTCGCCAATTCGGCCATATCGGCGATATGAACGATCCGCTCGCCACTGAGCAGGCGCGAAGGTGGAGATCCTGGCGGTGGCTCGAATGGCTGTCGCAACAGCTCCGCCAACGCGTCGGCCAAGCCCCGAACCGCTACGGCGCGGAATTTCCCACCGTATTGAAGCTGCAGACCGCCGAAGGCGATGCCGCACAGCCTAAACGCCTTCTCCAGCATCGCATCGAACACCGGCGTGAGGTCGCCGGGCGAGGAATTGATGACCTGGAGGACTTCAGCGGTCGCGGTCTGCTGTTCCAGTGCCTGGCGCGTCTCCGTCAACAGCCGCGCATTATCCATCGCGATGACCGCCTGCGCCGCAAAGTTCTGCAGCAGCGCGATCTGCTTGTCGGTAAACGGTCGCATTTCCCGACGAGTGGCCGAAATGGCCCCAAGCAGAACCTCATCCTTACGCAGGGGCACGACCAGGAAGGTCCGAAGACCGGTCTCGACCCCGACCCGCACCCCCGGATCGTCCGGGCACTGGGCCGCGAGTTGCCTTATATCGGCAATATGGACGAGCGGCTCGCCTTCGATGACCCTGGCAAACGGGTTGCCCGGGCCGGGACGGAAGCCATCCCGCGACAACTCCCTAAACGCCGCGGATATGTCGTGCTGCGCAGTCGCGTCGTGCCTGGCCACTGGCCAGAAGCATGCACCGTCATAGGTGAACAGCGTGCCTAGCTCAGCGCCACAGAGCCTGTGGGCCTTCTCCAGCATGGCGTCGAATACGGGCTCAAGGTCGCCGGGCGACGTATTGATGACCTGCAATACCTCAGCCGTCGCGGTCTGCTGTTCCAATGCCTCGCGTGTCTCGGTCAAGAGCCGCGCGTTCTCCATTGCGATGACCGCTTGCGCGGCGAAATTCTGCAATAGCGCGATCTGCTTGTCGGAGAAGGGCCGCACCTCCCGGCGATAAACGTGAATTACGCCGAGCAGCGCCTCATCTTTACGCAGTGGGACGACGAGTTGCGTCCGCGTCCCGCTGACCTCGCAATATTCACGAAAGTGCTGACTACTGTACGCCTCATCCTTCAAAACATCTGCGATGTGGACTAAACGCTCCCCTTGCGCGATGCGGCCGTGGGGGGCTCCGGGGCTCGGCGCAAGAGGGCCCCGCGCGAGTACCCATTTGGTAAAGCCAGGGTCGCCCCGCATCGTGACCGGATGGAACCGCTCGCCGTCATAGGTCCACAGTTGGCCGTAAGTCGCGTCGCATAGCCGCGTAGCTCGTTCCAGCATCGCGTCGAAGACCGGGGCTAGGTTGCCTGGCGAAGCGTTGATGACCTCTAGCATTTCGGTCATCGCGGCCTTTTGAGCTTCGCCCTCATCGCGCTCAGCAAGGGCCTGGTCGAGCCGCCGCTGCAACTCAGCGTTGGCACGCCGAAGGTCGACTATTTCTTCATCGAGCGTCGCGGTCATGTGCTTACCCCGTCGGGCCCTGCTCCTGACCGGAAGATGCTTCGATCTTCATGCGCCTCCGGCCGAGAAGGGCGTGCGACTCGATCACCTTCTGGTCGAAACCGTCAAGTCGGCTTCAGGGTTCTTGGGCGATCTGACCGGCTAAACGTCGCTTCGATTGCCGCTGAGTAGTCAGCGAGATGAGTTCCCCGCTTTCAGCCTTGGGCTGGCCTTTCTACAAGCGCGACTGGTCTCCCATTCTCTAATCTGACCCTCACCGCGAAATCGCAGCGATCGATATCGAGCGCGATGTCGGCATCCTCCGGGTGCAGGTACGGACGGGCGGGATCATGAAAGCGCTCGACTTCGCCCCCAGCCAGGGCGACGAACCGCCTCTGCATCCCCCGGCCCCTTCAAGCCGATTCTGAAGATAGATTGCGCACCATTCATCTTCGTCGGTCATGCCATTGTCGCCCATGGCGACCGCGATCAGACGATCATGCAGGGCGCGCCAAGCTGTGCGTTCCGCTACAAGTTCGCGTTCATGATGAGCCCCTATCGGCGGAGCCGCCTCCATGAAACGAGCCGAAGTCGCGCAATACTGGGAGGCGAATGCCGAGACCTGGACGCGGCACGCCCGTGCCGGATATGACATATATCGCGACGGGCTGAATACGCCCGCATTCCTGGACATGCTACCGCCGATCCACGCTCTCTGTGGGCTCGATATCGGCTGCGGCGAGGGGTCGAACACGCGCGAGCTTGTGCGGCTCGGGGCGACGGTGCGTGCGATAGATGTCGCGCCGACCTTCATCCGATATGCGCGTGACGCGGAGAGAGCCGAGCCGCTCGGCATTGCCTATCTCGTGGCCGATGCGACAGATTTGCCGTTCGCCTCAGCCTCGTTTGATTTTGCGACGGCTTTTATGTCGATGATGGACATGGCCGACCACGGCGCTGCCCTGTGCGAGGCAGCACGGGTCTTGCGACCGGGTGGCTTCCTTCAATTCTCGATTCTGCATCCGTGTTTCGTTCCGCCGCATCGCCGAGTCTTGAGGGAGCCCGACGGCACGACGCGAGCAATCGAGGTCGGGGGCTATTTCGATGCCACTGACGGGAGGATCGACACCTTCCGGTTTGAAAATGCACCCGAGGAGGAGCGCCAAAGGGCGCAGCCGTTCTGTGTTCCCCGGCTTCACCGGACATTGAGCGAGTGGGTCCACCTCATCGTCGAGGCTGGGCTCGTCATCGAACTCTTTGGCGAACCGCGCGTCAGCGTGGAAGTGGCCAAGGCGGAGCCCGCATTGGAAGACACGCTGGTCGCGCCGATTTTTCTGCATATCCGGGCACTCAAGCCTGCCAAGCCGCCGAGGAAACGCGGTTCTTACAAGCTGCGCCGCCCGCGAAAGCTAATTTCAGAGTGAGTCATTACGTCTATTATACCCGTTTGGCCTCTCTCGATATACTGAATGCCCCGACCGTTTCGCCTCTCCCTTCACAAGCTTTTCTCGTGCTGGAATCTGCTCTTCTTGTGGGAGGGGTCAATATTTCGCGCAATGCCCATTGCGACCACGTGAGACGTGATCAGGTGAACCTAAGAGAAGGGCACGGATGCTCGCCGCTGCCGTGACCAACGAAGCCGCGTACGGCCGATTGGCCCGGCTTGCCGCGACGATGCCCCGTGTTCCGGCGTTGATCCGCTGACTGATCGTTGGCCTCCGAAAATTACCGCCCTGGCTGAAGCCCGGCTTGAATTAGCACATTGAGGCCAACACCCACGCCTGGCCCAATAGACCCGGCTCAGTACCAGCGGTGAAAATCTTTCCCCCTACTTTTACGAGAGTGTGTCATTCCTATCGAGGTGTTCGCCAATGTCGACAAAAAAGGCCAGCCCACGCGGCTGGCCTTCTTGTAACGTGGCCGTCTTACCTCCACCAGGAGGTGCCGACTGACGATTTTGTTGCCTCCTCGGCCTCCGCCGCTGTCATGCGGTGGCAAGTGGCATGATCCTCATCGATATCAATATCCTCCGGGTAATTGCCAAACTCCTCATCATCACAATCTTCAAGCTCGGAGATCACGCCATCCTTCGCGTCCTCTTCCGTATCCCCGCGCATGTCGTCGCCCCGGTCGAGGACCACTGCGAAGGTTTGGCCGGGATGCTGCCGCAGTGGGAAGGTCACAACGAACACCGCTCGCTGTGCGTCATCCGGGGATCATCTGGGGCGTTCCGGTATAAAGCCGTTGTTGATGGCCCACATCACCAGCGTACGCAGATCGTAAGCTTCGAGGTTTGGAATCCTCTCGGGTTCGGTATTGTAGTAAACCATTTTATCGCGTTGTCTTTCAGTCAGGATCGCGATGCTGGACCCGCGGAGGTCGAAGTTTTCACCTTCAACGTCATTGTACACGATCCAGTCTTTGTTAAGCAGCCGTTCACGGTCATCACTCATTGCATTGGTCCGACACGTTGGAAACCGGCGATGGGTTGGAAGCGATTGATCTAGCGGTTGCGAATCTTCCAGATCTCATCCTGATGGATATCCGGTTAACCCGCATGTCGCTGGAGGTGACCCGTCGACTCAGGGTGACGAGCCGTCCCGGCGAATTCCGATCCTCGCTTGTAACCGCATTTGCCATGGGATGGCATGAACGGTAGGCCCTCGACAGCGGTTGTGACGCCTACATGTCGAAACCGATCACGATGTTCGGCCTTCTGAGTACGGTCCAATCGTTCCTTTCATGATTTTCCATTTGGCTACCAATACGCGGTCGTTCAGCCTGACGCCGGGCAACTCGACCATTCGCCCTTAATTAGTTCACATCTGGTCCCCCGCGACGGTTAGGTGATCGACCCGCAGCGTCGGGCACCGGATCTGAATCGACGGGTCGGTCGATCCAAAAGCGAGTGAGAGAGCCATCGTATGCGGGCGGTGCCGGTGATCGCAAAAGCCGATGCCCCCGTATTACGAGGGTTCTGGCCCCGACCAATCGAAGGGAATGTGCTTGCTGGACTTGCCACCGGCTTCCCACTTCAGCCCCAAAGTGTCCACCCTATGCGTCGTGGCCTTGCCCCAGGTAGCCACTTGTCCAGGGCCGACTCAGAGCCGGGCGCGTTGAGCAGTTGCACCCGCTGGCCGGGCAGGGTCATAGGTCCGGTCAACGCCTCAGCGCGTGCCGATACCTTGCCGGGCACTTCGGCCCGCCAAAAGGCGAGGTCACTGGCTACCTCGAAATCAATCGGGACAACTTCCATCCCGAGCACCTCCGGTGGACCCCAAATCGCCGACAGACGCGCCGGGGTGCCCCCGGCTTGCCCGCTAAACACCATTTGCAACGCCTCCTGCTATCGAGGGTTGGCGCGGCTATCCACGAAGAGGCCAAGCTTGAACCCGGTAGCCTGACTGGCCCAGAGGTTGCCCTGGAAGGTAGCCACCAACACGACCTTCAGATCTGCGAGCGTCACGTCGCCGAAATGTCCCTCGCGGATGCGGTACGCGAGCACACCCTGGCAAACGTTATTCGTCGGCGGTTGCCCGAATATGCATGGGCAGGCGACGTCGCAGCTACAGACATCGAACCAGTCTCCAGCTACATGCCACTGTGGAATTTCCGCCATTTTGGCCTCCCGGATTTGATGAGCGGGTCGGCCACCCACGGGCCATCGTTTCGATGGGTTTTCCCGAGGTGGCCCTTCAGACGCGATTGGCCGAGCATCCTTGAAGCTCGTCCGCCCTCCGTCGCTCCCAAGACCTCATCTTAGCCGATTTCTCGGCTCGCGGCAGCCCAACTAACGCGGAACCGCTGCAGCGGCCGGGGATGAGAATGCCGAAGCCCACCAGAAACCACCCCCAAGATATCTCCAATAACATGGCGATACCGATCCAAATGATGAAGATGGCCCGAGCCATAGTATCAGGATGTCCAGTAAGCTCGCTCTTTTCGGTACACGATCCCTGACCGGAGGGTGGTTGCGTGCTATTCATCCATCTTCCACTCCTCCGGCTTTCGCGGGCATGGTGATTCGCAGCGATCGACGTGTTCAGTTTGGCGGTCGGCAGTGGCTCGCTACATTTCGAGGGAACAGGGATGGCACAGGCGGATGATGTGAGAGCTTCTATCAAGGTTTGCATGTTCGACCAATATGGAACCGTGGTCGACATGCAGACCGGATTGACTGAGGCCGCAGCCCCTTTCCTGGCGGCGAAGGGGTGGCAGGGCGATCCCAACTCCTTCGTAACATGGTGGCGTCGGACTCACTTCGAGAACTCGATGATCGACGCGCTCCTGCACCGGGAACATACCTCGTATCGCGAGATCGGCCATCGCTCTGTTGCTTTCGTCCTGGAGCGCGCCGGTATTCCCTACACCCTTGATGAGGTGCGCGACCTCGTTGCTCATATTGAGCGGCTGCGACCGTTTCCCGAGGTGCCCGAGGCGCTCGCTCGACTACAAACGCGTTATCCGCTGGTGGTTCTTTCCAACGGTGATCCAGACATGCTGGAAACCGCGAAGCGCTACCACGGAATTCCCTTCGACCGGGTGATCTCGGTCGCGGTTGCCAATGCCTTCAAGCCACATCTCGCGACCTACACAAAAGCGGCGGGGATAGTGGGGGTCCGTGTGGACGAGGTGCTCTTCATCGCCAATCACGCCTTCGATTGCATCGGCGCTAAATCCGCCGGAATGCGAACGGCCTTCATCGATCGGCGCGGACGGCCCTTTGGCATGACCCCGCACCAGCCCGATCTGATTGTGCCCACGCTGACGGATCTTGCAGACGCTCTGGTCTGATTTCCCGCACCCGTGCACGATGCTACCGCACTATGAGTTACCGGCGGAGGGTCGAACGATCTCCACCAAAACCTCGAACCCGGTCTGAATATCTGGAGAACCTGCTAGTCGGTCAAGTCCGGTTATAACCTTCTTATGTGTGGCGTGATGGGAGAGGCTAATGATCGCTCACGTTTCGATCGGGGTAAGCAACATCGACAGAAGCAAGCGCTTTTACGACGCCGCGCTGGAGCCGCTCGGATACAAGTGCCTGAGGGCGGCGAGATCGCTAGTGGGCTACGGATACGGCCTTGACAGCATCGCGCTCTGGGTGTTCCAGGCCGAGCGTCCGGTTCCAGCCGACGAAAAGTCTGGTCTGCACTTCTGCTTTACGGCAAGGGATGCTGCCGCCGTCGATGCGTTTCACGCGGCAGCGATAGCCGCAGGCGGGCGCGACAATGGTGCGCCCGGTCTGCGTCCGATTTACAGCCCTGACTACTATGCCGCCTTCATCATCGATCCAGACGGATACCGGATTGAGGCATATTACGGTCCAGCCGAAACAGCCGAACCCTGAAGAGGCACGATGGCAATGGTCCGCGACAATTGGCTTCAGCCCGGACGACCACAAAAAAACACTCCACTATGCGGGTTTAACACTCCCGCGCACCTCGGTGTCTGGAAACATAGAGTCTTTGGCGGGCCGAATGCGGCGATAACAGCCATTCCGGTAAACCCCGGGAAAGCGCCGTAGACGGTCCAGAGGATTTAGCGATGCCCAATCCCCATGCCGCCGCCAGATTCCAGAGCGCCGAGGCCTACGAACGACTCATGGGTCGATGGAGCCGCCGCCCCGCGCCATTGCTGATCCAAATTGGTGGCCTTGCGGACGGTGATCGCGTGCTCGAAGTCGGTTGCGGGACCAGTAGCTTGACGTTCACCTGCCCACGAAATCCCAATGTCGCGGCGGTCACTGGCATTGACGTGACCGAACCTTATTTGGAGTTCGCGCGTGCGCGCAATTCCGGCCCGAAGATCAACTTCCGGCAAGCCGACGCACAAGCCTTGCCGTTTGAGGACAACTCCTTCGACCGCGCTTTCTCGATGCTCGTGCTGCAATTCATCCCGGACGCGGCGCGCGCTGTCGCCGAGATTCGCCGGGTGGTGCGGCATGGTGGCACAGTGACGGCAGCGATATGGGATGTCTACGGGGGGACGCCACACACCACCTGATCTGGGACATCGCCGGTGCGCTCAATCCGTCCATCGAGCGGCCTTTGATCAGACCATTGAGCGCACCGAAGGAATTGGCGACGCTGTGGGCTGAGCTTGGTCTCCGGGATGTCGAGCAGACCAGCCTCTTGATCCGCGCGGAGTTATCCTGCTTTGATGATTACTGGCTCCCTTCACCAAGGGGGAAAGACCGCCTGGGCTATTCGTTGCCGGTCAGTCCGAGGCTACCCGTTCAACGCTGAAAGAACATTTGCGACTTGCCTATCTCGCCAACTTACCTGATGGGTTGCGTTCGTTTGCGTGCGTTGCATGGGCCTGTCGCGGGACTGTGCCGTCGTAATCCGGCTGCGTCGGCGCCATGTGCCGATCCCGCCATTCATTAGGCGGTTGTACATCGTGCCGCGAGGTCTGGCTTTGGGTCGGATGAGGGGACACCTAACGTTAAGGAGGTCATATGGAATACCGAGCAATCAACTTTGTGCAGAAGTTTGGCCTGTTCCATGAGCAATGGCAGCCGAAAGTGATTGCAGAGATGAACGATTACCAGGTCAAAGTTGTGAAATTACAGGAAGACTTCATCTGGCATGATCACAAAGATACTGACGAGACGTTCATCGTAATCGAAGGGGATTTGCGGATCGATTTCCAGCATGTCCGGGGAGGAGAGATGTTTGTCGTTCCGAAGGGGGTGGAGCACAAACCGTTCGCCGAGAAAGAGGTCAAATTGCTCCTGATCGAGCCGCGCGGCGTGCTCAATACGGGGGATGCGGATGGCGAGCGGACAGCCCAGCAGGATGTCTGGATCTGAAAGATTCTCGTCCGCCAACCTTGCGGATAACCCTGGCAGGACAATCACGAACCAGACCTTGCGCCATCTCGGTCACGCGCTGGCGATAAACGAGGACGCACCAGCTTAATCGAGCTTCATCGCCTTTTCGAGTTCACGTCCTGGTCTTCCGCCATTGAGCGTAGGCATTCGGCGGCCTGCACCTGCCGGATTGATCCGTCTTGCGTTCCGTAGAAGGCGCAATTGGCGTCCCGGTATTAGACCCATAGACGTTGCGCTGCGAGTAGCGGTTGGCGCTGATTCGCGTCGATCTGAGCTTGCAGTGCTTTATAGGCGGCATTCAACCGCTGGTCCGCGACGTTCGTTTTTGCCTGCACGCACTCGGCGACGGCAAGTGTGGAGGTTTTTTCGCCACAAGGCTGGAAGCACGGCCCAAACATCTCGGCCCTAGCTGGAAGCATAGCGATTACAGCCAGCGCCGGGACCGCAGACAGTATCCGTGTCACGTCAGCACCTCGATCCAGTCTGTTCTTCTTGCGGGGTCTTGCCCCCGGCATTTCAAATTCGGGGGCGGTCAAAGCGGCGGCCCCCGCGTAATTAGGTGTTGAAGCTCCGCCGCCCGCAGCTTGCTCGATGTCTCCTTGGCCATCGCGTCCTCACATCGGTTGGGGTCTTGACCCGGAGGACGCAGTCGGGCTGAATCGGCTTTGTAATCTCCAAGTGTCGTCCTCCTTTGCGCCCGTCGTCGGCGGAGGGCGTTCCTTTCCTCCCGATTTTGCTTTTTCGCCGGCAGGCGCCGTCATCTCACTCGGGTTGACCCGCTGCCGTCTCCTGCTCGGCGATCCGCGCCTCAAGCCGCGAGATCCGCCCGCACACCTGCGAATTGCCCAGGGTGAAGAACGGCGGTCGTCGGTCGCCCCGGGTCTCGCTATTCAAGTAGGAGATCTTTCTTCTGGTCGCCGCCGGGTCCTCGCCAAAGAACCATTCGGCCAGCGCTCAGGCACCGACCAGAAGATCGTGATGCGGCATGGTTATGCTCCGTCACTCTTTGCCGTGGTTTCTGCCATTTCGGAAAACCCGAGGGCAAAAAAAGCCCGAGGGCCGGTCTGGCCCTCGGGCTCTCGCTGCTTATTCCAGTGAGCGCCTTGGCTCGACGGACGGGGCTTTACGACGACGGCCGGGCCAGCACTACCGGATGTTCGCGTCTGGCAGCGCTCGCCACTGGACGCTTGCGCTCTCGGGCGCGCGCGGCCTGATGACCACCGCGGCCCGCCAGCGATTTTTTAAAGGCGCTGATCGCCGCCGCCCGCTCCACTGGATCACGCTCGTGACCGCTGCGCTGTCGCTCGATATAGGCGGCCCAGCTCGCGATGACGATCAGCCGCGAAAAGCCTGCGGTGATGCTGTCGACTTCACCGGCATGTAACAATGCATAACCGCTGTTGTGGCTGATCCCGGCGAGCTTGAGCCAACGCTGAAACGGGATCGTGGCCAGCCCGCCGAATTCGGGCGGCCAGCCGGTCATGACTGCGCCGGTCATGACTGCGCCGTGCGCAACGGCACCACCCCCGCAACCGGCTCGTCGAGATAGCGCGCCCACGCTTCGAGCAATTGACGGCGGCGTTCCAACAGATCGCTGCGGCGATAGGCGCGCTCGACCTCGCTGCCGACGGTGTGGGCCAGACACATCTCGGCGATCTCGCGCGGGAAGTTCGTGCATTCCGCAGCCCAATCGCGAAAGGTAGAACGAAGCCCGTGGACTGTGAAGGAGTGCTTGCCCAGCTTATTCTTGAGTAATTTCGGCATCAAGCAGGCGCTGATATGACCATCATCGCGAAACTGCCACAAGCGGTTGCGGCCCCCCATTTGCTTGGGGAAGACGAAGTCGTTGCCCTTCCAGCCCTCCACGCGCGTGAGCACGGTCAGTGCCGCCTCGGTCAACGGCACGCGATGCTCCTTCCCGGTCTTCATCCGCTCGGCTGGGATCACCCACAGCCCGTTGGGCAGATTGAATTCGTCCCACGGTGCGCCGCGGATCTCGTCCCCTCGCGCCACCGTCAGGATCAACAGTTCGAGCGCGGCGGCGACGACCCCCTCCATCGCCCGTAGTCGCACCATCAGCTCCGGCATCTGATCCCAAGCTACCGCCGCGTAGTGCTTGACCGCCCGCACCTCTTCGGGGTGCGGCAACAGATTTTCGAGATGCTCGACCCAACGCGCCGGATTGTCGCCGCTGCGATAGCCCGTAGTCTTGGCGGCTTCGAGGATGAGTTGGATACGGTGGCGCAGCCGCCCGGCGGTGTGCGGCTTCTCATTCCATACCGGGGTCAGCACCGCCATCACATCGGGGGTGTCGATTTCGCTGACCAGCCGGTCGCCGAACTGCGGATAGACATATATCTCCATCGAGCGACGCCAATGATGAAGGTAATGCGCGTTGTGCCAGCCGCTGCTGTTGGCGGTGAGATAGGCTTCGGCGCATTTCTGAAAACTCGGTATCGTCCGCGCTGGTTGCCGCTGGCGGCGCCGCTCGGTGATCGGGTCCAGCCCCTTGAGCACCATCTGGCGGCATTCCAGGGCGAGCTTGCGGGCCTCGGCCAAGCTGATTGTGTTGAGGCTGCCGAGCCCGCAATCAGAGGCCTTGCCGCGACGGTGGTAGCGGAAGATCCACGACTTGCTGCCGCCCCGGACGCGCAGCCACAACCCGCCGCCATCGTTGTAGAGACCGTCCTCGCTCTGCTGGCGGCAGAACAGCGCCGTCAATTGATTATAGCCCCGTGTCATGCGCCTTCCCCTTGTCCCACGGTCCCCGAAATTTGTCCCACGGTCTGGCCCACGGGCGTGATTAGGATGGAGGAGGATTTACACAGATGCAGGGGGTTAGAGACAAAGGGTGAAGGTCCAGTAATTCTGCCGATTTCCGGGATAGCGAAGGACGCTTCAGGCTGTCGGGATCGTGGCCATCGCCGGCTCGAGCAGCTGTGAAAATACAAGGACATAGAGCAGGATTTCGAAACTATCCCACGACTTGGGCCACGGTCGCGAACGCGCTTGCGGATCGTGAGTTCGAAGTAGGGTCGACTAACTTGGGATGCAGGCATGGCTTCGCCTCCGAGAAATCCAGACCTGCACAGGCCTGAGCGGTCCGAGCCCGCTTTCCTTGCTCAGCAGGTGCCGGTGCAGATCATTGGCGTAATGCCACCGGGTGCTGCGTTCGAGACCTTCGGCCTCGGCCCGCGTGTCAAATGTCGACCAGCGCCGCACCCCATCGGCGTCGTAATGGTCGTGGACCCATTTGACGGTCCGGCCGCACGCGTTTGCGGACTGCCATTGCTCACCTCCTGCCGATGAGTTTGCGCTCATGACCGCGCCCCGTGCGCCTGCGGACCGACGCCATCAGCCGCTCCCGTTGACAGGCGATTCGGGATTAGCGGTCGGCGCGACCCCGACGAGGACGCCGAAGAGGCCGCCCCTCGGACGCCCCGCCAGCCACCGGCCGATGCAGCTCAACAGCGTGCGGAAGGAGTGCTTCATCGCCTTTATCTCCTGGGCGAGTGATCCGGGGAGGGGGCTCCGCAGCGCGCGGCTGTGACCTTATCTCGATCAGCGCTTCGATGCTGCGCAGCGTGACGCCGACCGCCCGCTCGCTCAGCTTGACGCGTTCGAGCCGCCCGTCAGCCAGCATCCGAAAGCCCAGCGTCTTGCCGATTCCGAGCATGGCAAAGGCCTCGCGTGGGCGCACGACGAGCGGTTTAATCGTCGCCATTCAGCAAGTCCGCAAAGGTCTTCGGAAGACCATTATGCGCCGTTGTCGCTCCGGCGCAAGCAAAATCTTCGTGGCGTTATATAGAGCTACTCTGTGGAAAGATCTGTAATATTATTCGCGAACGGTGCTCGACTGTATTCGCAAACGGTGCTCGACATTTAAGTGAGGGCAGAACGCGTGGGATGTTTTGTGGGTTGACTCGGGATATCACCATCTAACTAATTGATCCGCCTATACTCTTGTCAGACGGACCTTCCCGCGCTCACCCCGAAGCGGGGAGGCTCGACCCAAAGCCGTCGTTCGCCGGGCGCGAGACCCCGGCCGCTCGTGACCTAAACTCCGCGTGCCCCGCGACAGTCTGCAAGGCATTATTGAAATCATCGGCAATGCTCGCCTGCGAGACTCGTCCGGCGCGCTCATCCGTTCAAAGTTCGCCTGAACCCACCGCAGGTCTGGATCACCCGATCGGCAAGGGTCGACTTACCGTGCCGATATGTGCGATGGGCTGGAATCGCGGAACTGAGGTATTCGCCCAGCTTTTTCTTCAGGATCTTCATCTCGGGTGAAGAGCTTCCTGAAGCTACTTTTTCACCTCGGCCGGCTCAGCGGGCCAGGGTGGCCACCCCGATGGTAGCCGTAGGGGAAACCTGCCATTCGGTGCTATGTTGGGCTCTTATGCAGCCAGCGCGAAGCGCGGCAGGATTGAGTAACCATAATGCTTGATGACAGGGTGGCCGAGCTGGAGAGAGCCAACGCCGAACTCCAGCGCAAACTCGACGAGCGTACCGCCGCACTCAAGGAAACCCTCGAGCAGCAGACCGCCACCGCTGCGGTATTGCAGGTTATCAACTCGTCGCCCGGCAATCTCGCACCGGTGTTCGACGCGATGCTGGAAAAGGCGATGCGGTTGTGTGGTGCCGCGTTCGGCGAGTTGCGTACCTATGACGGCGAGCGCTTCAATCTCGCAGCGGTCAACGGCGTGCCAAGTACCTATGTGGAATATTACCGTGCCCATAATACGGGAATTTACGGATCGGGGACTGGACCGCCCCAGCTTCTCGCCGGGAAACCTCTAGTTCACATCCCTGATCTGACAGCTACCGAGCCTTATCAGCATGGTGATCCAGACCGCCGGGCGCTGGTCGATCTCGGTGGTGCTCGAGCTTATCTGATGGTGCCGCTACTGCGAGACCGAACAGTACTCAGTTACATTATGATTTATCGGCAGGAGCAAGGCTCGTTTTCCGATAAGCAGATCGCGCTGTTGCAGAACTTCGCCGCGCAGGCGGTCGTCGCAATGGAGAACGCGCGGCTGTTGACCGAGACGCGCGAGGCCTTGGAGCAGCAGACCGCCACTGCTGAGGTGCTACAGGTCATCAATTCGTCGCCCGGCGACCTCGCCCCGGTGCTCGATGCGATCTTGGAAAAGGCGATGCAGCTGTGCGAGGCGGCCTTCGGCGTCTTGTTGGTTCCTGATGGCGAGTTGCAGCGGGCCATCGCGCATCGTTCACTCTCGCCCGCGCTGGCCGAGTATCTCGACCGCCCGGTCCACGGCGGCGTTGGGCTGGTGGGCAGGTTGCAGGCCGGCGAAGCCGCTGTGCAGATCGCCGATGCCGCTGAT
>Ga0306921_10001666_pt1 | contig 21775 bp, 15 predicted proteins | sample sta12Cox44000080_FD_203760 | JGI IMG/M metagenome (GOLD analysis project Ga0306921, IMG submission 203760) | Lab enrichment of tropical soil microbial communities from Luquillo Experimental Forest, Puerto Rico - statoxic.12C.oxic.44.000.080 (v2)... | ecosystem: Environmental > Terrestrial >...
CGCGGAACGCGCAGGGATCGATGCTGAAGCTGTCCGCGATGGGGGCCGGCTCGGCGACGAACGGGCCGACCGGCGAGACGGACGTGGCGACGCCGATGCGGAAAACGCCTTCGCGATCCTTGGCCGGGAAGTAGAGGTACGTGCGGCCGTCCCGGCTGGCGGCGTCCTCGGACCAGAGCTGGCGGGCGGCCCAGGGGACGTCGCGGAGATCCAGGACCGCGCCGTGGTCGGTGACCGGGCCGCCGATGCGGTCCATCGACAGCACGTGGTAGTCGGTCATGGCGAAGTGCCCGCCGTCGTCGTCTTCGGGGACGCCGGTGTCGACGTCGTGCGAGGCGTAGACGTAGATCCGCCCGCCGAAGACGCGGGCGCGGGGATCGGCGGCGTAGATGTGGTCGACGAGCGGCTTGGGCGTGGCCATCAGCGGGTCAACGATAACGGAGCACGACCAAGGTGAGATCGTCCATCTGCTGGGACATGAAGCCGCGGACTTCGTCGAGGATGCGATCGCGGATCTCGCCCACGCTGCGGTCGGCTGCGCGTTCGAAGGCCTCGACGAGGCGCGGCGTCCCGAACAGCTCGCGGGCGCTGTTCCGGGCCTCCGTGATCCCGTCGGTGTGCAGGAGCACCGTGTCGCCGGGCTCGAGCCGGCACTCGAGGTCGGGCGTGAGGCTCGCGGGCGGGTCGCGGATCATGCCCGCCCACATCCCCTCGGTCGTGATCCGCTCGCAGGCGCCGCGGGCCGCGCGGTGGACCAGGATGTCCTCGTGCGCCCCGGCGAAGACCAGCCGCCCGCTGTCGTCGTAACGGATGAGGGTGAGCGTGGCGTGCTCGTCGCGCTCGAGCCGGGCGCGCACGTTCTCGTAGACGATGGCGTTCAAGACCGTCCACAGCGCGGCCGGCGAGGCGTCCGGGTGGTCGTGGGTGGTCGCCGAGATGATGCTCTGGACCATCATCATGAGGAGCCCCGCGTGGAGCCCGTGCCCGGCGACGTCGCCGATGCCGATCCAGGCGCCGCCCGGAAACGGCAGGATGTCGAAGTAGTCGCCGCCCACCTCGGTGGCCGGCACCATCGCCGTGGCCAGCTCGAGCCGGGAGACCTCGGGCGCCTTGGGGAGGATGCCCGTCTGGATGCTGGCCGCGAGCTCGATCTCGTGCTGGAGGCGCGCGCGCTCGGCGCGCTCGCGCTTGGTCACCTCGGCGACGAGCTGCTCCTGCAGGGCGGTGGCCTTGAGCGCGGCGCTGACCTGTTCGGGGATCTCCTCGCTGACGGCGGCGCGCGGCGGGTCCATCTCGAACAGGCACCACCCGAGCGCCTCGCTCTTGAAGTGGAGCGGCTGAACCATGAGCGTGTGCCGCCGGTGCGGCCTGAACGCGTCCGGGAGCAACCCGCCGGCCCGGAACATGACCCCGCCGTCGAGCGGGGTGAGCCCACGCTCGCGATCCCAGGCGATGATGAGGCGGCAGTCGTCGTCGCTCGACGGCGGGCGCTCCCCGGCGTGGACGACGACGGCGGCGCTCGCCACCTGCAGGCTCGGCAGGTGCGCGGCGAGCGCGTGCGCGAGCGACGGCCGGTCGAGGGCGGTGAGCACGTCGGTCCCGAGCTCGGCCAGGGCGCGGAACGCCGCCTCGGTCTCCAGGCGCCGGCGCCCCTGCACGCGCTCGGCGTGATCGCCGATCAGGATGTGGGCGCGCTCGAAGATCGACTCGGCCCGGAGCAGCTTGTCGGTGACACCACTCATATCGCGGGCCACCTCCCGGCGCAGCGTCGCGACCGGCTGGTGCCAGGCGCTGAGGTTTCCGGCCTCCGCGGCCTTGGAGACGACGTCGTCGAGCGTGGCGAGGAAGGCCTCGCTCCCCGGATCGTCGAGGTCGCGCCGGAGCGCCGTCGCCATCCGCTGGGCCCAGTCGCCCGGCAGCGACGGGTCGGGGGCCGGCCCGCTGGCGGCGGCGGCCTCGGCCCAGGCGGCCGGGTGGCCGGCGGGCGGCCGGATACCGGCGGTCATCTCGGAGGGGGCGCGCCGCCCGCCGCGGAAGCAGCCGCACGACTGGCGGATGCGCGGCAGCGTCTCGAGCACGACCTCGCGGACCGGGTCCTCGTCCCCTTTGGCCAGAAGGCCGAGCACCAGGCGCACCGCCTCGATGCCGAGCTGCCGGGGCGGCTGCCGGACGGTGGTCAGCGGCGGCATCGCGAAGCGGGCCTCGTCGATGTCGTCGAAGCCGACCACGGCGACGTCCTCGGGGACGCGACGGCCACGGGCGGTGAGCGCCTCGATGGCGCCGAGCGCCATCCAGTCGTTGGCCGCCACGATGGCGTCCGGGCCCGCGCCGCCCGCGTCGAACAGCTTGGCGACGGCCTCCTGGCCCGCCGCGAAGCGGAAGTCGCCGCGCACGACGAGCGTCTCGTCGGCCTCGAGGCGCGCGTCGCGGTGCCCGGCGCGCCAACCGGCGAGGCGCTCCTCGGCCTCGCGGCCGTGGCCGGTGACGAAGGCGATGCGCCGGCGATCGTGGCGCTCGATGAGGTGACGGGTGAGCGCGCGGATGCCCGTCGAGTTGTCGATCGAGACGCAGGCGAACCCCACCTCGCGCGCGCCGATGGTGCACATCGTGAGCGGGCGGAGCCGCTCGATGACCCGGCCCACCGCCGGATCCCCGTCTTCGGCGCCCATGGTCCCCTTGACGAAGATGGCCGCGTCGAGATCCTGGGGCCCGGGGAGCGCGTAGACGAAGTTGCGCGGATCGGGGAGGGTGATGTTGCCGCCTGCGAAGCAGGCGAGATCGACGCCGCGGGCCCGGCACTCTTGGTGCGCCCCGACGAGGATCTCGTCCTGGTACGCGTAGCTGCCGCCGCGGAGGAAGAGCCCGACGCGCGGTGAGCGGGTGCCCATCGGGACCGGAGCGCCCCTCAGGGGCTGGCGGCCGTCCGGATCGGGTTCGCCAGCAGCCCCTGAACCAGCTCGGTCAGCGCCTGGGGCGTGAACGGCTTCTTGAGGTAGGCGCTCGCGCCGGCCTGCAGCCCGCGCTTGAAGTCGTCGTCGCGCCCCTCGGTGGTCACGATGATGACCCGCGCCGGCGGGGTGCGGCGGTCCCCCTTGAAGTGCCCGAGGAACTCGAGCCCGTCCATCACCGGCATGTTGATGTCGAGGATGACGACATCGGGCATGCCGTTCTTCTCGATCTGCTCGAGGGCCTCGCGGCCGTTCTTGCTGAACGTCGCTTGGTAACCGTCGAGCCGGGCGAAGATCTGCCCGTAGTACATCTGCAAGACATTCGAGTCCTCGACCACCAAAATCCTGGGCATGGCGCGCTCCTAGCGAACGGACCTTGCTCGTTCATCGGAGCGCACGGGGCGAAGCTTGAGGGCGCCGGGTGCGGCCGTGTGGAACGAGGGGGCACCTGCCCTCACGATCGCCCCGCCCGCCCTCACGATCGCCCCGCCTCCGCCGGGCGCGACCCCGTGACCGCCGGCACCCGCTGCAGGATCCCCGCCGCGATCCGCGGCAGCGGCAGCACCACGTCGACCGCCCCGCGATCGATCGCCTCCTTGGGCATGCCGAACACGACCGAGGTGCTCTCGTCCTGCGCGATGGTGCTCGCGCCGGCCTGCTTCATGGCCAGGAGCCCTTCGGCTCCGTCGGCGCCCATGCCGGTCAGGATGACGCCAACCGCCCGCGGGCCGACCGCCTCGGCGATCGAGCGGAACAGGACGTCGACGCTCGGGCGGTGGCGGCTGACCGGTGCGGCGTCGCTGAGCTCGCACACGACGTCGAAGCCGTGGCGTTTCACGAGCAGGTGGCGGTCGCCGCGCGCGATGAGCGCGCGGCCGCGGATGACCCGGTCGCCAGGCGCGGCCTCGCGCACCTCGATGCGGCAGATGCCGTTGAGGTGCTCGGCGAACGCCGCGGTGAAGCCAGCCGGCATGTGCTGCACGATCACGATTCCGGGCGCGTCCGCCGGCATCGCCCGCAGGATGTCGCGGAGCGCCTCCGTCCCGCCCGTCGAGGCGCCGATGGCCACGATCGCCTCCGTGGTCACGCGGTGGACGCCGGTGGTGACGCCGTTGGTCCCGGTCGGCACCCGGTGCACCCCGGTCGTGATCCGGTGGGGGCCGGTCGGCACACGCTGCGCAGCGGTCGGCACCCCCTGCGCGCCCGTCGGCACCCGCTGCACGCTGGTGGTCCGGGCCGGCGCGGGGGTCGGCACCCGGTGGACGCCGGTGGTCCGGGCCGGCGCGGGGGTCGGCACCCGGTGGACGCCGGTGGTCCGGGCCGGCACGGGAGCGCCGCCCGCGGGCGGCGGCGCGGCCTTCGCGGGCATGAGGCCCGGCAAGGTGATCGTCCGCTGGATCCGAGGGGGACCGACGCGCGCCATCGCCGCCGCGCGCACGACGTCGAGCAGGGCGGTCGGGTCGACGGCGCCCGCAACCGGCAGGCGCGGCTTGGGCATGATGTCGACGGCGCCCGCCGACAGCGCGCGCATGGCCAGCCCCGTCCCCGGCTCGGCGAAGCCCGAGCAGACGACGACCGGGAGCGGATCGGTGGCCATGATCTGGCGCAGGAAGGTGAGCCCGTCCATGCGCGGCATCTCCAGGTCGAGCAGGATCACGTGAGGCCGCCGGCGGCGCATCTTGGCCATCGCCACCACCGGATCGGAGGCGGTGGTGACGTGAATGCCGGACTCGGAGGTGAGGAGCGTGGTGAGCAGCTGACGGACGACGGCCGAGTCGTCGACGACGAGGACTTCGATGACCGCCGGCAGCGAGGGCCTCACCCGGCCCCCTTGGCGCCCGGCGCGGCGGCTGCCGCCGCCCGCGCGTCGGCCGCGTTGGCCTTGAAGGTGTGCACGGACGGAGCGACGAGCTTGAGCCCCGCGAACCCGGTCAGGCCCTCGGCGTCGCCGAGGAACAGGTGGCCCTGGGGCGTCATGCGCTCCAGGATCCGGCGCAGCACCCGTTCGCGGCAGCGCGGCTCGAAGTACATGAGCACGTTCCGGCAGAACACGGCGTCGAAGCGCTCCCCCGCGTCGAGGGGCCAGTCCTCGAGGTTCAGGTTCAGGCGCTCGAAGGCGACGACGTTCCGCAGCTCCTGGCCGGCCTTCATCTTCCCGCCCTGCGCGCCGGTGCCGCGCAGCATGAAGCGTTTGAGGTAGGCCGCCGGGATGTCCCCGCTCTTCTCGATCGGCCAGGTGGCCGCCCGCGCGCGCTCGAGCACGCGCGACGACAGATCGGTGGCCACCACGCGGATCTCCCAGCCGGGGAGCGCGTCGAGCAGCACCATCGCCAGCGAGAACGGCTCCTCGCCCGTCGACGCGGCGGCGCTCCAGATCGACACCCGGCGCGGCCGGCGCCCGGCGGCGGCGTCGGCGATCCAGGCCGGACAGAGCGTCTCCTTCACGAGCGCGAAGTGCTTCGGGTTGCGGAAGAACCAGGTCTCGTTGGTGCAGATGGCGTCGAGCAGGTGGACGAGCTCGTTGCCGCCGTCCCTTCCGGTGGGGGCGCCGTTCTTGCCGGGGGGGCCGCCACGGATGACGTGGCGGTAGTAGTCACCGAACGAGGGGAGCTTGAGGGCGTTGACCCGGCGCATGAGCCGGCTGACGAGCATCGGCTTCTTCGTGGGGCCGAGGTAGATCCCCGCCTCCCGGCAGATGAGAGCCTGAAACAGCGCGAACTCCTCGTCGCTGATCTCCGTGACCGACGCCGACGGTTTTGCGCGCAGCCCGCGGGCCGACGTCACTGCGGAGGCGCCTCGCCGGGCTCGCCGGCAGGTGCGATCGGGTGCGGGCCGTCGGCCGGCGGGCGCGCGCCGTCGATGGCGGTCAGGCGCAGGAGCTCCGCCGGCGACAGCAGGCGTTCGGTGTCGAGGAACAGCACGAAGCGGCCGTCGATCTGCCCCACGCCCCGCAGGTACTCGGACTGGATGCGGGTCCCGAAGTCAGGGACGGGCTTGATCTGATCGTCGCCGAGATCGATCACCCGGCCGAGCTCCGGCGTGAGCAGGCCGAGGCGCACCGCCTCACCGTTCCACGACAGATCGACGACCACGACGTAGGTGCCGACGCCGAGGGGGGTCCCGGGCATGCCGAACTTGACCGGCAGGTCGCAGAGCGGGACGACGGTGCCGCGGAGGTTGATGACCCCGCGGACGACAGCGGGCATCGACGGGATCGACGTGACCCGCTCGCACTCGACGATCTCGCGCACATGCTGGATCTGCAGGGCGTACTCCTCGCCCATCAGGCTGAAGGTGACGTACTGGCGGAGGGGGCGATTGGCGGCGGCCATGGGATCGAGAGGTCGTGCGCTAGAAGGGCTGGAAGTCGGGATCGGCGGCGGCGTCGCCCCCCGCCGGCTTGTGCGGTGCGGGCGCGACGCCGTTGGCGGGACGGATGCCGGTCGTCCGCAGGGAGATGTTCGACTTCGTGAGCTGTCCCTTGTTGAAGACGGAGACGAGATCGCGGAGGGCGTAGGCCTGGGCGGTCATCTCCTCGGCGGTGGAGGCCAGCTGCTCGGCGGCGGTGGCGCTCCGCTCGGTGACCTGATCGACCTGGCTCATGGCCCGGTTGATCTGCTGCACGCCCGTCGCCTGCTCGTTCGAGCCGGCGGCCACCTCCTCGACGAGCTCGGCGGTCTTGCGGATCGACGGCAGCAGCTCGGCGAGGAGCACGCCCGATCGCTCGGCGATCCGGACGCTCGAGGTGGCGAGCTCGCCGATCTCCTTGGCCGCCGATTGGCTGCGCTCCGAGAGCTTGCGCACCTCGCTGGCGACCACCGAGAAGCCGCGGCCGTGATCGCCGGCCCGCGCCGCCTCGATGGCGGCGTTGAGCGCCAGGAGGTTGGTCTGGCGGGCGATCTCCTCGATGATGGTGACCCGGTCGGCGATCTTGTGCATGGCGCCGACCGTCTCCTGCACCGCCTTGCCCCCCTCCTCGGCCTCGCGCGCCCCCTTGACCGCGATCCGCCGCGTCTCGCCGCTGTTGGAGGCGTTCTGGTTGATGATGGCGTTCATCTGCTCCAGGTTGGCGGTGATCTCCTGGACCGAGGTCGCCTGCTCGGTGGTCCCCTGGGACAGCGCCTGCGACGCCGACGACACCTCGGACGAGGCCGCGACCAGCGCGTTCGCGGCCGCGCGGACGCTGGTCAAGACGCGGGTCACCTCGGCGACGAACTCCGCGAACCGGCGGGACATCCGGCGCAGCTCCTCGAAGGACCCGAGCTCCGGCACCTTGGCGTCGAATTCACCCTTGGCCAGCCTGCCGAGCACGTCCGAGATCTGCTCGATCGACCGCACCAGCGTCTGCGCCAGCCGCTTGACGACGATGATCGTCGCGACGGCGAGCGGTAGGAACGCGAGCGCGGCCCACAGCCGCTGCTCGGGCCACACGACGATCACACCCGCGGCGGCGCCGGCCCCGAGGGCCAGCACCACGAGCAGCGACAGCCGCGCCACCACCGACTTCAGCATGAGATCACCGGTTTATGCATTGACGTGGTCATGGTCATGGTCTTGGGCCCCCTTCAGGCGTCGCTCAAGCCGGGCGCGACCCCCTGCCGCGCCGCCGATCGCAAGAGCCGGGCGACATCGATGACGAACGCGACCGTGCCGTCGGGGCGCATCGTCGACCCCGATATCCCGGCCACGCTTCGAAACAGCCGGCCGAGCGGCTTGATGACGGTCTGCCGCTCGCCGTGGATCACGTCGACGCCGAGGCCGACGCGGGTAGCGCGGTGGCGGACCACGACGATCTGCCCCGCGGGGCGCGACGGCCGTCCGGCGTCGAGGATGTCGCCGAGATGCACGAACGCCAACGGCTCGCCGCGGAGGTCGGCGATCCCGCCCGCCTCGCCGACGCCGCGCCCGCCCTCGGGCAGCTCGAGGCACTCGACCACGTCGTCGAGCGGGAGGACGTAGTCGGTCCCGGCGACGTCGACCCAGAACCCCTCGATCACCGACAGGCTGAGCGGCAGGCGCAGCTCCACGGTGGTCCCCTTCCCCTCGACGCTCTCGACGTCGACGGTGCCGTGCAGATCCTCGACGTTGCGCCGTACGACGTCCATCCCCACCCCGCGGCCCGACATCGCCGTCACCTTCTCGGCGGTGGAGAAGCCGGCCTCGAACACCAGCCGGTGGAGCTCCTCGGTCGACATCGCTTCGGCGTTGGGCCGGCCGAGCAGCCGGGCCCGCTCGCGGATCTTCGCGAGGTTGAACCCGGCGCCGTCGTCGGCGACCTGAATCACGACCTGATTCCCGTTCTGCGCGGCGCGCAGGACGATGGTCCCCTCCGGGTTCTTCCCCTGGGCCGCCCGGACGGCGGGCGGCTCGATGCCGTGGTCGATGGCGTTGCGGATGAGGTGCGTGAGCACGTCGCGCGCGTTCTCGCCGATGCCGGTGTCGACGCGGACCCGCTCCCCCTCGATGCGCAGGCGGGCGCGCTTGCGCTGGGTCCGCGCCGCGTCGCGCACCGCGCGCGTGTGTGACCGGAAGAAGCTCGACACCGGGATCATGCGGGCTTCGATGATCCAGTCCTGCAGCTCCATCAGCAGGCGCTCGTTCCGCTGGTGGAGCTCGACCAGATCGCCGTTCGCCCCCTCGGACTCAAGCAGCGCGGCCCCCATCTGCCCCTGCACCACGAGGGCGCGGGCCGCGAGGTCGAGGAGCTGGTCGACCTTTGCCATCTCGATGCGGAGGGCCGGGCCCGTTCGGCCGTCGCCCGACACCCCGTCGACCTCGGACCCGGGCGACGCTGCCGGCACCGGCGTCTCGTCGCTGGGGGGCCCGGCGGTCTCGTCCCGGTCACGCGCGGCGGCGGACCCCTGCCCCGAACCGGCGGCGAAGGCGGCGAGCTCGTCCTCCAGGGACTTGTGACGGGCGAGGTCCTCGGCGTCTCCCGCGCGCAGGGAGGCCAGCATCCCGCGCAGCGCGTCCACGGTGCCGAGCACGAGGGTCACGAGCTCGCCGTTGACGGCGCGCTGCCGGGTCCGTACGGCGTGGAGCACATCCTCGAGGGCGTGCGCGACGCGGGCGAACCCGTCGAGCGCCAGGATGGCCGCGTTCCCCTTGAGGGTGTGCGCGATGCGAAAGATGGCCGCGACGCCGTCGGCGTCGTTCGGCCGGTCCTCGAGCGCCAGCACGCTGGTCTCGAGGCGGGCCAAATCCTCCTCGGAGTCCGAGAGGAAGAGCTGGAGCAACGCAGCGCGGTCGATGTCCATCGCGCTCGAATTTCATCGACCGTTCGGCCGGGGAACTGGAGGTTTTCGGGCCGCGAATGGCCGAGTTTGCGTCCCCTCAACTCCTGGCAAAAGCTTCCGATGTGAGGGGTTCAGCCGGTGAACACCTCCCCGGATAGAACCGAAGCGCAGTCGCTCAACGACGCGGTGCTGCTCGCGCTCAGGGACCTCGACCCCGCCGAGCGCGAGCTGGCCATCGACGCGGCGGCGACGAACGTCGACCCCGAGGGGCTGGTGGGCCTCATCTCCGCCGAGGACGCGCTGCGCCGGAACGCCGCCCTCGAGGCGCTGGCCCGCGCGGGGCGCCGCAGCGTTCCGGCGCTGGTGCGGGCTCTCGCCGACCCCGACCCCGAGGTGGTGATGTTCGCCGCCAGCACGCTGGGGCGGACGCTCGACCCCACGGCCATCCCCCACCTGGCCCGCGTGCTGCGCCACCCCGACATCAACGTCTGCCAGGCCGCGATCGAGAGCCTGGGCATGCTGCGCGCCGTCTCGGCGCTGAGCGCGCTCGACGAGCTGCTCGACGGCGACGCCTGGCTGCGGTTTTCAGTCGTGCACACGCTCGGCGAGATCGCGGACGCCAGCAGCGTCCGCACGCTCATCGGCCTGCTCGACGATGACCAGCTCGCCGAGGGCGCGATCACCGCGCTCGGGAAGATCGGCGGGGACGAGGTCGTCAACGTGCTCGTCGAGCGGCTACCGGCAAGCCCGACCCGGCGCGCCTTCGCGCTCTGCCTCGAGGCCCTCGCCGGCGCGCTGGTCCAGCGCCCGGACGTCGGCAGGCTGCAGGGGCAGCCGTTCTGGGCGGCCTTCGCGGAGCGCGCCGACAACACGATCGCGCCGCGCCTCGGCGAGCTCCTGCGCGGGCCGCGGCCCCCCGACGGCTCTCCGGAGCTGGCCACGCGAGAGGCCGCCATCGAGCTCATCCGCTGCCTGCGCCTCCGGTCCTGCTTCCCGGAGATGATCGCCGCGGCGACCGACGAGCGCCTGTCGGAAGCGCTGCTGTTCGCGGCCGCCGACATCGGCATCGGCCTCGTCCCCTACCTCACGACCGCGCTCACCAACGAGAACCCCGCGGTCCGGCAATACGCCGCGCGGGCCCTGGTGGCCGTCTCGTTCGAGCAGGGCGCCAGCACGATGCCCGCCCTGCTCAAGGATCCCGACGAAGCCATCCGCGCCCTCGCCGTCCGCCTCATGGCCCGCCTCCACCACGTCGAGGGGCTCGACCACGTCGCGGCGTGCCTCGCCGACCCGTCGAACAACGTCCGGCTGGCGGTCGTCGACGCGCTGTCGCGCATGGACGCCCGCCTCGTGACGCTGGCGCTGCTCAAGGTCCCGCAGGTGCTCGGCGCCGAGCCGGAGCTGGCCCTGTCGATCATGCAGGCGAACCCCCACCCCCTGCAGCGCGGCTTCATCGAGGCGAGCCTGCGCCACGCGGACCAGCGGATCCGGCGCGCGGCGGTGACGGCCCTCGCCGCGCAGCGGGGCGCTGACATGGTCGACGTCTTCGAGCCGCTGCTCGACGATGAGTCGGGCGACGTCCGCCGCGGCGTCATCGCCGCCCTCGGCGACCGCCCGTCCGAGCGGACGCGCCGGCTGCTGCTCGCCCGGCTCGAGCGCGACACCGAGACGCGCGCCGACGTGATCGCCGCCCTCGGCCGGATCGGCGACGACCGCCTCATCCCCCGCCTGATGGCCGTCTTCCGCACCTGCAGCCCGCTCGAGCAGGTGCAGGCCATCGACGCCCTCGGCGCCATCGACTCGCCGAGCGTAGAGCCCTTCCTCGTCCGCCAGCTCGGCCACCTCGACCCGCGCCTCCGCCGCCACGCCGTCACCGCCCTCGTCCGCATCGGCACCGCCACCGCCCTCCGCCGCCTGACCGTCGCCCTGCGCGACACCAACCCCCGCGTCCGGGTGGCCGTGTCGAAAGCCCTCGCCTCCTGCCCCCACCCCATCGCCCGGAGCGCCCTGGAACGGTTGAGCCTCGACCCCGAAGACACCGTCGCCAACGCCGCGCGCGCGACGCTGGGCCGATAGATCGCGCATCCGCGCCGGTCGTCCATCGCGGCGACCGCCGCTGACAACGCCGCGCGCGCGACGCCGGGCCGCCAGATCGCGCATCCGCGCCGGTCGTCCATCGCGGCGACCGCCGCTGACACAACATCAGCGGATTCAAGTCGGGTGTGGCCGCGGGGAGGCGGCGCCCGGACGCTCTTCGAGCTTCAGCGGACCGCCCGCCCGCCGCCAACCGACGGCCGCCATCCACGTCCTCGGCGCAACAGTAGCCGCCGGGCCCATCCACATCCTCGGCGCAACCCTGACCGCCGGGCCGATAGGAACCGCCGCTGACGGAACATCCGCGGATTCAAGTCGGGGGCGGCGGTGCCACCCCGAAAAATGGGGACCCGAGCTGCGGGGGTCGATGCCGCCGGGCGCGTGGAGATGCTTCCGGAAGTTGAGCAAGACATAGACCATGCTCACTCGCATCTGCCGCGGCGTGGTGAGCGGACGGACGTGGTAGCGATCGCCGACGACCTTCCCTCTGCGGCCGAGGGCGCGATTGACGGCGAGCGCCAACCGGATGGCGAGCCCGTGCATGCCGCCACGGGCGCGGCGCGCTTCATCGCCCTCGACGATGAAGTGCCCGTGATCTTGCTGGATCGAGAAGTGGATCACGCGGAACCGATCGACCGACGCCCGTCCGATCGCACGCTGGAGCGCCCCGAACACCCTCGCTGATCTCAGCGACGGAAGCCCGGGCTTCGCTCGGATCGTGACCTGCAGCGGGTATCGGGGGTCGACCTTCGCCCGCGTCTCGTGCGGCATCGAAGGCCGCCCTCGCGGCCTTCGACCCGCCCCCTTTCGTGCACCGCCCCACGTGCGTGCCACCTCGAGCGGCAACCGGAGCTGCCGTCTTCGTCCCGACTTGATTCCGCGCATGTCCCAGTTGTCGGCGCGGACGGCGTCGGGTTGCGTGGCTCGCGCTGCCGTGCGGGACTTGATTCCGCGGATGTTCCGGTCGGGACCGGCCTCCGGACCGGGAGGCGCCGGCTAGCTCGGGAGGCTGTCCACGAGCGTGTGCTTCAGCGTCGTGGCGATGGCGCGCATGCACTGGAGGTGGGTGCGTTGCCAGTCGGTCTCGGAGAACAGGACGACGATCCGCTTGCCGCCGCCGTCGAGGGCTTTGACGAAGTTGATCAGGGGGGAGACCGTCGCCGAGTTCATGTACTCGAGCCGCGTGAAGTCGACGGTCACCTCGGCGCCCTTCATCTTCTCGAGGAGGTCGCGCAGCACGGGGCGCAGGAAGAGGCCGGGGGTGCGGGAGTCGCTGACGCCGCACCAGGCGACGGTCCCTTTGCCATTCACGCGCGAGGCGCTGATGACGAGCCCATCTTGTTCGAATTGCCATCGCTGTTCAGACATCGCTTTTCCTCGTCGCGGTCATGGTGACCACCTCGTTCGAGTAGTCGCACTCCAGGTCGAATCCCCCTTCGAACCCGATGCGGTAGATCCCCAGTTTCCCACTTTCGTCGGCCTCGGCGAGAAGCTGCTCGAGGCGCGCGAGGTAGAGGGCCTGCTTGTCGGCGGCCCCACGCACCTCCTCGACCCGGCGGCCGAGCTCGGCGACGCCGTGGGCGTTGGTGCTGCCGTTGGCGACGCGGATCCGGACCTCGCCGGACGTGGCCTCGAGCGAGAAGGTCACGGTCCTGGCCGCGGGGACGCTCTCGCCGTACTTGATGGCGTTCTCCACCAGCTCGGAGGCGGTCATGATGGCCGCGCTGCGCAGGTCCGGCGGGCTGGCCTCGAGCGCGGTTCCCACCTGCTGCCGGATCAGCCGCACGTTGGGCCACATCGGTTGGAACGTGAGCTCCAGGTGCGCGTTCATGGTCAGTGGGTCTCCCTCGGCACGTAGCGGACCGCCATCATCGTCACGTCGTCCTGGGCGGCGCCCTGCATGTTCGCCATGATCCCTTTGAGGATGGCGCCGTTGTCGCAGCCGTCCGTCGCCAGCTTGCTGAACGCGGACGCCAGCCCGTCGGTGCCGAAGCGCCGGCCGTCGCCGATCGTGGCCTCGGTGATCCCGTCGGTGAACAGCAGCACGATGTCCCCGCGCGAGAGCTCGAGGGTGTCGTCGCGCAGGAGGGGCCCGATGTCGTCGACGGGGCCGATCCACATGCCGCGGGTGGCGACGCGCTCCACCTGACGGGCGGCGGCGCGGTAGACGAGGATGTCCTGGTGGAGGCCTGAATACCGCACCGAGCTCCCCTCGAGCTGCAGGCCGGTGATGGTCATGTAGTGGTCTTCGTCGACCTTGCGCAGGTTGCTGAGGACCGCGGCGTTGACCTTGCTCAGCACCTGGGCCGGCGTCAGCTGGCCCGCGTCGCGTCCACCGCCGAGCACGACGGTGCGGATGGCGGTCTGGATCATCATCATCGTGAGGCCGGCGGTGACGCCGTGGCCGGACACGTCCCCGATGAGCACCCAGTCCGATCCGTCGGTGCGGATGATGTCGTAGTAGTCGCCGCCGACCGTCGACGCCGGCACCATCATCGCGGAGACCTCGTAGTCGCGGAAGCGGGTCTCGCTGGGGAGGAGGACGGTCTGGATCTTGCGCGCCAGGTCCACCTCGCTCCAGAGATCGGCGAGCGTCCGCTGGAGCTCCTCGGTCCGCTCGGCGACCTGGGCCTCGAGGGTGTCGTTGGCCCGCCGCAGCTCGGCGGTCGCCGCGCGCAGCTCGCCGTAGAGGGTGGCGTTCTCGACGGCCACCGCCGCCTGGGCGGCGACGAACTCGAGCAGCTCGACCCGCTCGACGCTGAAGGCGTTGGTGGCGGCGTTGTTCTCCAGGTAGAGGGCGCCGACCAGCCGCCCCTGGTGCTGCATGGCCAGACAGAGCAGCGACTTCGGGCGCTGGCGCGCGACGTACGGATCCCGGGTGAAGCGCGGGTCGGTCGCGGCGTCGGCGAGCACGAGCGCCTCCTTGCTGCGGGCCACGTACTGCACGACGCTGGCCGGAAGGTCCATCGACCGCTCGATCGGCTCGCGGACCCGGAGCTTGATCTCGTTCGGCTCGACGGTGATGGAGGCCTCGACCTGCAGGTCCCCGGCGTGGTTGAGGACCAGGATCCCCTTCTGCGCGCCGGCGTTCTCCACCATGACCCGCATGAGCCGCTCGAGCAGGTTGCCGAGCTCGAGCTCGCCGGCGAGGGCCTGGGTGGCACGCACGGCGGTCACGAGATCGAGCCCGCGCGACGAGTCGGTGTTGCTCGAATGCAAGTGGGCGACGGTGCCGGCCGGCGCGCTCGCGCGGGGGGCGCCGTCGGCGTCCGCCAGCAGGCTCGGGTAGCGCTCGACGAGCTGGCGCGCCTTGGCCCGCGCCCCCCACTGCTGGTAGCCGTAGAGGGCCTCCTGCAGGTAGGCGCGGGCGACGGCTGTCCGCTCCTTGCGGAGGTGGTACTTGGCCGCGAGCTCGTTGCCGAGCGCCTCGTGGTAGACGAAGCCGTGCTCGCGGGCCAGCTGGATGGCCCGGTCGTATAGATCGATGGCCCGGTCGTGCTCGCCGGCCAGCGCCGCGATCTCGGCGGAGACCAGCAGGTGGCGGTGGGCGTGGTTCGCGGGCGACGCCTCCGCCCATGTCTTGAAGGTCCCCTCCTCCTCGCGCAGCGTCCGGAGCGCGGTCTCGCGCGCCTCCCCGGTCTCGTCCGCGGCCAGCGCGGCGCGTGCCAGCGAACGGTAGAGGGCGTGCTCGGTGACGAAGAACATGCCGGGCATGAGCGGGAGCGCCGCCTCGGCGAGCGCCAGCGTTCGCCCGTAGTCGCCGGCGTGGAAGACGACCGGGATCTTGAGCACGTGGTAGTAGACCCAGAGCACGCGGATGTTCTTCGCGCCCTCGACGAACGCCGCCTCGTCGAAGCCCTCGCCGTCGAAGCTGGTGGGGCTTCCGCCGAGGCCGGCGAGCGCCCGCAACCCCTGCTCGAGGACGCGGAGCAGCGTCTGGGCGGCGGGGTTCTCTGACCGGCGCAAGAGCGCCATCGCCGGCGGCACGTCATCGAGCAGCTCCTGGATGTTCTCGCCGCTGTAGAAGCGGTAGTATATCCGGATCAGCGCCGCCCAGGCGACGTGCAGGTAGGCGCCGGTCTCGAGGCCCGCCTTGATGGAGTGCCCGAGGTGCTCGAGGCTCTCGGCGATCGGCCGCCGCCAGTGGCAGTTGAAGGCGCCGAACAAGAAGTGGGTCGAGCACTCGATCTCGCCGTAGCCGGGCCTGTCGCAGAGGTCGATGCCGACGCGACCGAAGCGGTAGCTGACGTCGAGCGCCCCCCCGGTCGCGTTGTTGATGATCCCGTAGTTGTCGTAGAAGTAAGGCGACTTCGGGGCGTTGCCGTGTTCGATGGCCAGGCGCACCGCCTTGAGGCCGAGCAGCACCGACGCCTGGGGCTTGACCATGAAGGCGGGCGCGTTGGTCTTGAAGAACACGTCGACGAGCGCCCGCTTCTCGGGGTCGGCCATCTCCGGCAGGTCGAGGAAGGATTCGACGCTGCGGCTCGCCAAGAGCCCCTTGAGAGCGCCGATCTCGGCGCCGATCGCCGGGCCCAGCTGAGCGTCGTCGGTGGGGAGCTCCGCCCCGAGCATGCGCGCCGTCTCGAAGCCGTAGGCCACGGCGTCGAGCATCTTGTCCGAGGAGCTGGAGAGGATGACGAGCCGGATCTCCCGGCCGGCGACCTTCTCGAGCACGGTCCGCCCATGGGTCTCGACGGCGTCGAGGGCCGCGAGCGCGCCCGCCACGTTGCCGCTCATGAACTCGCACTCGGCGAGCGCCAGATGCGCGCGGTGGGCCATCTCGTGCTCGACGTTCCAGGCGTCGGGGCCGACGAGCTCGAGGCAACGCCGCAGGAGCTCGAGGGCGGAGCCGTGCGCCCCGGAGCTCGCCACCTTCAGCCCGGCGCGCAGGTTGAAGCGGGCGAGGCGGCGGCGCTCCTCCTCGGCGTCGATGAGCGCCCCGCCGAGGTTCATCTGCCGCACCACCTCGAACAGGCTGTCGTCGGTCGGCGCGCCGCCGGTCTTGTCGAGCATCAGGCGGCCGATCCGGAGGTGATGCTCCGCGCGCGGGCCGGCCTCGACGAGCTCGTAGGCCGCCTGCTGCACGCGATCGTGCAGGAAGCGATAGCCGGACGACAGCGCCTCGCCGAGCTCGTCGTCGCCGCTCGGCGACTCCGCGAGGTAGCGGTAACGCCCGTCGAGCGGGATGAGCAGCCCCTCGCGCAACGCCTCCCACAGGCCGCTCTTGAGCTCGGCATTGGTCGCCGGCCAGACCAGCGAGAGCGTCGCCAGATCGAACTCCTGGCCCACGCAGGCGCCGAGCGTGAGCACGCGCCGCGCGGCGTCCGACAGCCGCCGCAGCCGGGCGATCAGCAGATCGACGACGTTGTCGGAGGCCACCGCGGCCTCGAGGCGCGCGTCGTCCCAGACCCAGCGCCCGGCCCCCGGATCGAACCGCAGCAGGCGTTGCTCGACGAGCGCGCCCAAGAACTGCTGCAGGAAGAACGGGTTGCCGTCGGTCTTGCGCAGCAGGACCTCCGCGAGCGGGCGGACCGCGCCCGCCTCGAGGCGCAGCGTGTCCGCGAGCAACGCGGTCACCGGCGCGAGGCCCAGCGGCTCGAGGGCGATCTCGTCGATCGAGACACCCGCCTTGCGCATATCGTCGATGGTCAAGGTGAGTGGGTGAAGCTCGCTGGCCTCGTTGTTCCTGTAGGCGCCGATCACGAGCAGGTGCGGGCACTGCCCGCCGCCGAGGAGCTGACGCAGGAGCCGCAACGAGGCCGCGTCGGCCCACTGGAGGTCGTCGAGAAAGAGGGCCAGGGGGTGCTCCGAGCGCGCGAACACCTGCAGGAACTGCCGGAAAACGAGCTCGAAGCGGGCCTGGGACTCCGCAGGCCCGAGCGCCGGCACCGCGGGCTGCGGCCCGATCACCAGCTCGAGCTCGGGCGCCAGCTCGGCGATCAGCTTCCCGTTGCGTCCGACCGCCTCGCGCAACCGACGCGCGTGATCAGCCAGCACCGCCGGCGGCTCGGCGAGCACCGAACGGATCAGGCCGCGGCAGGCGGCGGCCAGCGCCGAGAACGGCACCGAGCGGTTGAGCTGGTCGAACTTCCCGGCGACGAACGCCCCGCCCCGGACCAGGTGCTTCTGGATCTCGTTCACGAGCGCGCTCTTGCCGATGCCGGAATAGCCCGAGATGAGAAGCAGCGCGGAGTCGCCGCGGCGCGCGCGGTCGAACGCCGCGCGCAGCGTCTCGAGCTCGCGATCGCGCCCGTAGAGCTTTTGCGGGATGGTCAGCTCGCCGGAGGCGTCGTGGCGCCCGAGCGGGAAGGCCTCGATCCGGCCGGTGGCGCGCCACCGACGCAAGCACTCCTCGAGGTCCGCCTTGAGGCCGGCCGCGCTCTGGTAGCGGTCCTCGGCCGCCTTGGCCAGGAGCCGCGTGATGATGTCGGAGACCGGCTGCGGCACGTCGGGCGCGAGGTCGGTGACCGGACGCGGCGCGCGGGCGATGTGCGCGTGCACGAGCTCCAGCGGGTCGCTGGCCTCGAACGGCAACCGCCCGGTGGCGAGCTGGAAGAACGTCGCGCCCAGCGAATAGAGGTCAGTCCGCCGGTCGAGGCTCCGGTTCATGCGGCCCGTCTGCTCCGGCGACATGTAGGCCAAGGTGCCGTCGAGCGCGCTGGCGCTCGTGGCGGCCTGCGTCTCGCTCACGAGGCGGGTGGCGATGCCGAAGTCGATGAGCTTGAGCCGGCCGTCGGCGATCAGGAAGTGATGGGGCTTGATGTCCTTGTGGATGATCGCCCGGGCGTGGACGGCCGCCACGGCGTCCGCCATCCCGATGGCGAGCTCGAGGAACTCCTCGAGCGACGGGCGTGCCTCGCGAAACGCCGTCTCCACGGACCGATCGCCGAGATCCTCCAGCACCAGCGCCAAGCCGTGCCCGTGGCTGACGAGGCCGAAGCTGCGAACGACCTCGGGGATGTCGAGCGACGAGAGGACCGCGTGCTCGTGGCGGAGGCGGGCGAGCTCGGCGGTGGTCGGGTGGTCCGAGCGCAGGAGCTTCACCACCACGCGCTGGCCGTCGGCGTTGCGCGTCCCCCGGAGCAGATTTGCCCCCTGGGTCTCGCGCGCGGTCCCGCTCAAAGTGTAGCCAGCAAACGCGTTCGTCACGCTTTCGCCCCCTATCGCTGTCTACGGCGGGAGGAGAGGCCGTCTTTAGCCGAAGCACGGGGGTTCTGCCGCGCCGCGCGCAGGCCGTTAAAACCGGCGTGATCCCGTCCTCAGCCGAACGACAGGGCGAGCTGCCCCGTGGCCTCGTAGGGGTCGTGCGCCGGCGACGTCTCCTCGAGGGCGGCCCGCGCGAAGTGGGGGCTCCGGCGCGATCCCGGGAACCGCCGCACGTCCGCCACGCCGCCGACGCCGTGCGCCGTGCAGATCCCGCCCAGCGCGGCGAAAGGGCCGCGTCCCGTGCCCGACCGTGTAGAGCGGCCCCGCCGAGCTCCCGCCGCCGCTCACAGGACTTTCCGTTTCAGCACCCCGGCATAGACGTTGTGCCCCTTGCGGCGGGCCTTCCAGCGCGCCAGGTCGCGGCTCGCCTTCTCGGCCGTGGTGAACACCCGGACGTAGCTCTCCTGAGCGTCGTCGTCCCAGGCGTCGACGACATAAACGAAGGCGGTAGCGCGACCCATGCCCGAGATTCTAAGGCTTCGGCCGAGCGGCCATAATGATGAAGAGGCTGCACGATGCGACCCCGGGAGCACTGGGACGAGGTCTACGGACGGAAGCGACCGGACGAGGTCAGCTGGTACCGGCCGCACCTCGAGCGATCGCTCACGTACATCGACGGCGCCGGGCTCGGCCGCGAGGCCGCGATCATCGATGTCGGCGGCGGCGCCTCGACGCTGGTCGACGACCTGCTCGACCGCGGCTACGCGAACGTCAGCGTGCTCGACGTCTCCCAGGCCGCGATCGGCACGGCCAAGGCCCGGCTCGGCGAACGCGCGGCCCGCGTCCGCTGGTCCGTCGCGGACGTCACGCAGGCCGACCTCCCCACGGCGGCGTACGACTTCTGGCACGACCGCGCGGTCTTCCACTTCCTCGGCGACCGCGAGCTGCGGCGCCGCTACGTCGATACCGTCCGCAGGTCGGTCAAGCCGGGCGGGCTCGTGCTCGTGGCCGGCTTCGGTCCCGAGGGCCCCGCCCGGTGCAGCGGGCTCGACGTGGTCCGCTACGGCCCCGACGAGCTGCACGCCGAGCTCGGCGACGACTTCGAGCGGATCGCCACCTCGACCGAAGTCCACGTGACGCCCTGGGGGGCGGAGCAGCCGTTCGTCTATCTGCTCTGCCGGCTGGCTCCGCACCGTTCACGGACCTAGTGGCCGGCGCAACCGTCGTCGGCGACGCCGTTGCAGTCGTCGTCGATGCCGTTGCCGCAGATCTCCTTGGCGCCCGGGTGCACGGACGGATCGTCATCGCGGCAGTCGTCGCACCAGCGAACGCCGTCGCCGTCCTTGTCGTCGCCGGTGCCGTTGCGCTCGCAGTCGACGAAGCTCTGGAGGAACTGGGCCCGCTCGTCGACGATGTCGCGCGCGGCCGCCACCGCGCCGTGGAACTGGTCCACCGTGGCCCAGGTGTGCGGGTCGGCGGCCACCGCGTCGGCGATCTGCTGCGACCAGGCGTCGATCCAGCCCTGGATCTGGGCGACGTCCCACCGGCCGAGCGCCGCCGCGATCGCGTCGACGTACTTGCTGCGCGTCGCCGGATCGTTCATCGCCGCCACCCAGGCGGCGAGGGGTATCGGCTGGGGCTTGGCACGCCCCTCCCACCAGAAGATCGGGTGGTCGTTCCAGGCCGTGAGATCGAACTCCTGCATCCAGTCGAACGTCGAGTCGGTGTCGTTGGGGAGGAACAGGAACCCCTTCGGCCCCGTGTCGTAGATGTAGAAGTTGTGGTTGCCACCGTAGGTGCCGTCGGCGTTGTTGAGCAACGCCTCGCCCGCCCATTCGGCGACGCTCCCGTCGAGGTCGACGATGGCGGAGACGCTGGCGATGTCCGTCGCCTGCGCGAACGCCGCCCGGCGGCCGTCGTCGTTCGTCTCGCCGGTCTCGGGCTGGATGCCCGCCTTCCACAGGCCGCCGTGCGCGTTCCCCGGGAAGAAGGCCTGCAGCACCTGCTTGGCCGTGTTCTCCTCGACGACGAAGAGGCCGTAGTAGGCGCCGTTGATCTCGACCTTGGCGCTGGCCGCGCAGCCGGCGGCGATCCCGACCTGGCGCAGCCAGGCGTGGGCCAGGCGATCGTGCAGGAAGGTCCAGTCGCTGCGCGGCATGTCGAACACCAGCTTCTCGACGCCGTGGAACTTGCCGTTCGGATCGTGCTGGTGGAACGAGATGTCGAACTGCATCTTCTCCCGGTCGCCGTCGAGCATCACCGTCCACGCCCACGACGACTGCCCGTGCAGCTTGAGGGTGGCGTCGGAGACGGTCTCGCCGTCCAGGTGGAGCACCACCGGGTGCCGCGCCACGAAGTCGTTCCCCTGGGCGAGCAGCGTGGTGGTGTCGTGGAACTCCGTCAGGATGGCGTTCCAGTCGTCGGGCGCGATGTCGATCGCATACGTCCGGAGCTGACTCTGATCAAACAGATCGGAACACGGCGGGGCCGCGCTCGCCCCTGATGATCCTCCGCCGCCGGTCGGGCCGCTCGTGCCCGACACCCCGCCGGCGGGCGCGGCGCCGGAGGACGAGCCGACCGCAGCCGCGCCGCCGGCTCCGGTCTTCGATCCGCAGCCCGCCATCGCCAGAACGACGACGACCCAGGTCACGAACCGGAGCCCGCCCCCTCCCGCCGAGGCACCCACGATCGGGGACAAGAAGCGAACGCCGTGCCAGCTCGGACTTCGGTGCCCCCGCGCTCCCGGTTACGGCGTGCGCCCGCGACCCGAACGGCCGGGTTCCCGGAAGGGAACGGTGCTCAGCCGTGCGGTCCTTTGAGCTAGCCGCTCGCGAACAGGAAGCGCTCCACGTCGCCGAGCAGCGGCCCCGGGATCTGGTGGCCGCCGTCGAAGGGTCGCCAGGTCACCGAGAAGCCGTGCTGCTCGAGCAGCTCCCGGGCCTTGGCGCCGCTCGGGAACGGGACGACGGGGTCCTGCCGTCCGTGCGAGAGGAGGAATCGCGGTTTGGCGGCGCGCGCCTCGTTCAACGCCGGCACAGAGTCCGCCAGCAGCACGCCGGACATCGCCACCACCTGGTCGATGGCCGGCGCGCCCGCGAGCGCGACGTCGATCGAGAGCATCGCCCCCTGCGAGAAGCCGACCATCGACACCGTCGCGGGCGCGTAGCTCGCGACCACGGTCGCGAGAAGGGCCTGCACCGCGGCGCGGGCGGCGACGACCTCCGCCGTGGGCCGAAAGCCTGCGGGCACCCGATCGGAGTCTGCGTGCGGCGGCCGCGCGTGCGGGTCGAGGTGCCACCAGGCGCGTCCCCCGCCCATCTCCGGCAACGGCCCCGCGGGGATGAAGAACCG
>Ga0306921_10001669_pt1 | contig 21767 bp, 17 predicted proteins | sample sta12Cox44000080_FD_203760 | JGI IMG/M metagenome (GOLD analysis project Ga0306921, IMG submission 203760) | Lab enrichment of tropical soil microbial communities from Luquillo Experimental Forest, Puerto Rico - statoxic.12C.oxic.44.000.080 (v2)... | ecosystem: Environmental > Terrestrial >...
TGACGTGGAGCGCATTGAGCAGCAGGTTCTGCGCAATGCGCTGTACCTTGGCCGCATCGCCCTCGACCCACAGCCGCCCCGGCCCTTCGGCTCTCAGGAACAGCTCGCGCGCCTGGGCCAGCGGTCTCAGCGTGTCGGAATACTCGCGCAGCAGCGCGCCAGCATCGAAACGGGCAATGCGCAGCTGCTCGTGTCCGGCTTCCAGACGGGCGAGATCGATCATGTCGGTCAGCAGGGTGCGCAGCGATTCCACCGACCGCTGCAACATGCGCGAGGTGGCCACGCGCCCCGGATCGTCCACCGGCTGCGCGAGCAATGCGCTCGAGGCGTTGCTCACCACTCCGACCGTACCGCGCAGATCGTGTGCCGCCTCGCGCCAACTTTCAGCCCGCTGCCGCTCGAGGCGCTGCAGTTGCAGCAGCGCCCACTCGAGCTCCCGCACGCGGCTCGCGGCCTCGGTGCGCTGCAGGCGTTCGTAGCTGGAGGCACTCTGGCACACCCCTTCCCCGCACAGCCGTACCAGCGCACGACGTGCGATCGGCATGACCGTCGCCTGCAGCGACGCGTGCGCCAGCGCGTAGTCCTCGAGCTCGTTCAGCACGCAGTATTGCAGGTGCGCCCATTCGCGGATGGCCTCGCGCTGGCGGTAGCCCTGCTGCCAGCGATGCAGCCCGTGCTCGGCGGCGAGGCTCTTCTGGTCCTCGACTGCCACCTCCTTCTCGATGGGGTCGCGAGCCTGCAGCCGCCGCTCGAAAGCGTCGAGCACCTGCGGGATGTGGTCGTTTATTTGCGTGCGCGGGAGAGCGGAGGGGGTGGTCAGCTCCGGGTCGGCTTCCACCGAATGCTGCCAGTTGCGCAGGATCGCGCCGCGGCGCGCCGCCAGGTGCCGGGCCAGAGCAGCGAGGGCTGTCTTGCTGTCGGTCGAATTGCTCATGCCACGTCACCGGCGCGGAGCCGGTGCGTGACTATACCCTGGGTGGCCCGACGCGCGGAGCGTGAGTGCGGGGCCGTGACCTGCACGGCCCCGGCAAAGCTTCACGCTGCAGCTCTTGCCTGCCGCTCGCCGCCAACGCTCTCCAGTACACGCGCCACCGCATGTACCGTGGCGGCGATACGTACTGCGCTCTGTATCGCCTCGCGCTCGAGGCCATGTTGGCGCAGCTGCCGCTCGTGCGAGGCGACGCAGCTGCCGCAGCCGTTGATCGCGGAAACCGCGAGCGCGAGGAGCTCGAAGTCCGCCTTGCCGATCCCGGGGTTGCCGATCACGTTCATGCGCAGCCGCGCCGGAAGCTTCGCGTACTCCTCATCCCCGACCAGATGCAGGAAGCGGTAATAGACATTGTTCATCGCCATGACGGCCGCAGCCGCGTGCGCCGCGCTCACATGCGCGGCATCCAGGTACTGTGTCGCAAGGGTCTGCAGCTGCCGGGTGAAGTCCGGGTTGCGCGAGGCGCTCGCCGCGGCGAGCGCCACCGCCCAGATCTGCCGGTCGTTGAGCCCCGGCGCGCCCGCTGGGCTCAGTACGCTGCCGAGATTGAGCTGCAAGTCGCGGGCGTAGCCCGGCAGCGCCTCACGGATGCTCTCGAGGGTATTCATCTCAGGCCGCCTTGAGGGTCTCTTCGCCCTTCTGCCAGTTGCACGGGCACAGCTCATCGGTCTGCAGCGCATCGAGGACGCGCAACACTTCTTGCGGGCTTCTGCCGACATTAAGGTCGGTGACGTACACGAAGCGCACGACGCCCTGCGGATCGACGATGAAGGTGGCACGCTGCGCAACCCCGGCCTCGGGATCGAGAATACCCAGTGCGCCGGTGAGCTCGCGCTTGATGTCCGCGAGCATCGGAAAGGGGAGCGAGCGCAGCTCCTCCTTCTCACGCCGCCAGGCGAGATGCACGTACTCACTGTCGACGCTCACTCCGAGCAGCTGCGCATCGCGCGCGCGGAACTCGCGCTCGAGCTTGCCGAACGCGGCAATCTCGGTCGGGCAGACGAAGGTAAAGTCCTTCGGCCAGAAGAACACCACCTTCCACTTACCGGGGAAGCTTTCGTGGGTAAAGGTCTGGAACGCGCTACTGGTGTCGTTCGATACGACGCCGGTGAGTGCGAATTCGGGGAAACGACGACCGATAGCTGACATGTCCTTGGCTCCTTGACAGGGTGACGACGCGGGGTGCGCCGCACTGCATGGGGCGCATGATGGGACGCTGCCTGCTATGATTCCAATCGATTGATTTTATAAAGTCGATAGACGCCATTTATCTCCATGGAGCTGAAGCTCAAGGACCTGCGTTACCTGGTGGCGGTGGCCGATCAGCGCCACTTTGGCCGTGCCGCGGCCCGCTGTTTCGTGAGCCAGCCGACCCTCTCGGCGCAGCTGAAGAAGCTCGAGCAGGCGCTCGGGGTGCAGCTCATCGAGCGCGCGCCGAACAACGTCGCGCTCACCGCGGTGGGCGAGGAGATCGTGGCGCGCGCGCGGCGCATCATCGAGGCGAGCGATGAGGTGGTGGCGCTCGCCCGCAGCCATCACGATCCGCTCGCCGGGCGGCTGCGGGTGGCGCTGCTGCCCACCATCGGCCCCTACCTGCTGCCACAGCTGGCCCCGCTCATCCGCAAGGCGCTGCCGCGCCTGCAGCTGCACCTGTACGAGTACCAGACCGCTCCCATGCTCGAGAAACTGCACGCCGGCGAGCTCGATCTCGGCATCCTCGCGCTGCCGGTGGAGCTCGAGGGACTCGAGTCACGCGAGCTCTATCGCGAGGAGTTCGTGCTGGCTGTACCGGATCGTCATCCGCTCGCCGCGCGCGAGCGGGTACGCGTCGCCGATCTGCGTGATGAGCGGCTGCTGCTGCTCGAAGAAGGCCACTGCCTGCGCGATCAGGCGCTGGAAGTGTGCAGCCGCGTCGGCGTGCGCGACTCGCAGGACTTCCGCGCCACGAGCCTCGAGACCTTGCGGCAGATGGTGGCCGCCGGCGCCGGCGTAACGCTGCTGCCGGAGCTCGCCGGCCGCGGCGCGTATCGCAGCGGGCGCGGCGTAGTGCTGCGGCCCTTCGTGCGGCCGGCTCCGGCGCGACGGGTCGGCGCGGTGTGGCGCAAGACCACGCCACGGCGCGCGGCCATCGATGCAGTCACCGCGTTGATTGCGCAGCATGCCCCTTGAGCGCAGCGGCGCACCGCAGCCCCTGACGCTGGAGGCGCGCGATGGGCGAGCGCTCGGCGGACTGCTGCTCGAGGCGGTGCCGGCCCGCGCCGCTCTCTGCATCAACGGCGCTACCGGCTTCAAGCGCGAGTTTTATCTGAAGTTCGCCGCCTACTGTGCCGGGCGCGGCTATCACACCCTGGTGTATGACTATCGCGGCATCGGCGCCTCGGCACGCCTGCCACTCGCGGCCGAGCCGGCGCGCATGAGCGAGTGGGGGCGCCTCGACATGCCCGCCGCGCTCGAGGCACTCGTGCGGCGCTATCCGCAGCTGCCGCTCGCCACGGTCGGTCACAGCGTCGGTGGACAGCTGATCGGGTGCATGCCCAACGAAGCACGCGCCCGCGCCCACGTGATGATCGCCGTCTCGACCGGCTACTGGCGCCGCCAGCGCGTGCCGTTCCGCTACCAGACGCTGCTGTTCTGGAAGCTGTATGGACCGCTGATGCTGCGCCGCCTCGGCTACGTTCCGCGCGGTAGGCTGTGGAGCGGGGAGCCGCTGCCGCCCGGGGTCTTCCTGCAGTGGCGCCGGTGGTGCCTGAGCGCCGCGGCCTTCGGCTCAGCTCTCGATGAGGACCTGAGTGATGCCGGCTTCGCGGCGGTCCGCACGCCGCTCCTTTCCTGGGGCTTCACCGACGACCCCATCGCCACCCCGGCGGCGGTCGCTGCGCTGCTCAAGTCATATGCCAACGCAACGATCGAGCGCCGCTGGACCGCACCGGCCGAGGTGGGCGTGCGTGCGATCGGCCATCACGGCTTTTTCGCCGAGCAACACCGCGAGTCACTGTGGCGCGCAGCGCTCGATTGGATCGACGCCCGTTGCGCGTGAGAGCGCCTCGTCGGCGGCGTCGACGGCGCCTCTGGCATAATCGGCGAGCACTTGCTCACCGCCTGACTCGTGCCGCGGAGGAGCGATCGTTGCGAGTTCCCGTGACTGCCGTCTGCCTCCTGCTGCTCGCTGCCGCACAGCCCCCGACGCTCAGTGCGCAGAATGCCTGGGTGCGCGCGGTACCCGGGGCCGTTGTGGCAGGCGCTTACCTGACGCTCTACAACGGCGGCACGCACCCGGTGGTCGTGAGTGGAGTGCGCTCACCCGCGGCCGGCACGGCAATGATTCACGAGACGACGATCGTCAACGGACAGTCGACCATGCGCGTGCACGAGCCACTGCGCATCGCTCCAGGTGAGACGGTGCGTTTCGCCCCAGGGGGCCTGCACATCATGCTGCACGCGCTCAAGCGGCCACTCGCCGCAGGTGATGAGGTGCCGCTGGTGCTGCTGCTGGAAGATGGCAGCAGCCTCACGGTGCAGGCGCGCGTACGCGCGCTCGCGGATGACTGAGACGACGGCACGGCGCGTGCTCGCGGACGACTCAGCGCTGGATCACGTCACTCCTTACGACCGCTTCGCGTGGAGTGATGCGCAGATCGAGGAGTGGCTCGCGGGCGGCGCGCGGCGGCGCGAACTCAGCGACTACTTCGGGCCGGCGGAGTACCGCGCGCTCGCGGCGCTCGCACGCCGCGCGCGTAGCGCGCGCGCCAGCGCGGTCGGCCTGCAGGTGCTGATCGTACCGGGCATCATGGGCTCACAGCTGGGGCTGACACGCGCGGCGCCACTGCCAAACGATATCCTCTGGCTCGACCCGCTCGACATCCAGCGCGGCCGGCTCGCGGCGCTGCGCATGCCAGCCGTGTCGCCCATCGTGCCGCTCGGTGTGGTGCTGTTCTCGTACCTGCGGCTGAAGCTGAATCTGCGGGCGCAGGGCTTCGCGGTCGAATTTCACGATTACGACTGGCGGCTGCCGGTCGCAGATGCGGGTCGCGCACTGGCCGAGAAGCTGCGGGCGCTGCGGCCCGCGCGCGTCGCGATCGTAGCGCACAGCATGGGAGGACTCGTGAGCCGCGCAGCGCTTGCGCTCACCGACGCAGACCACATCGAGCGCGTGGTGCTGCTCGGCACTCCCAACTGCGGCTCCTTCGCGGCCGTGCAGGCGCTGCGCGGTACTTACGCCGTGGTGCGCAAGGTCGCGCGCCTCGCGCAGCACGCCAGCGCGGAATCGCTCGCCGCCGCGATCTTCTGCACCTTCCCGAGTCTCTACGAGCTCTTGCCAACCGGCCCCTGCAGTGCAGATGGCCCCGACCTGTTCGATGCGCGTGCCTGGCCCGCGGCGGGGCCGCAGCCACACCCGGCCCTGCTCGCAGCGGCGCGTGCGCTGCCGCAGCAACTGGCACCGCCCGATGAGCGCTTCGCGGTCATCGCGGGCGTTGGCCAGGAAACGGTCACCTCGCTGCGCGTCCGCAAGCAGGAGTTCCTCTATACACTCACGCGCGGCGGCGATGGCACGGTACCGCTCGCGAGTGCGCTGCTGCCTGGCGTGCGCAGCTTCTGTGCCCGTGTGGCGCACAGCGACCTGACACGCGATCCGCAGGTAGCGGCGGCGGTGGTGAGTCTGCTGCAGCGTGGCACCACCAGGAGACTTCCCGCACGCTGGCGCGGCGCCGGCCGCGCCTGCGCGCAGGTAAGCGATGCGGCGCTGCGCCGCATGCAGCCGGGGAAGGTCGATTGGGCCGCGCTCACCCCCGGCGAACGGCGGCTGTTTCTCGAGAACCTCAACGAGCCCCCGCACCTGCGGTTGCGCGTCCCACCGGCGCGTCGCACGCGCCACGGGAACCGCAGGCGTCGGTAAACCCGGACTCTCGCCGCGATCAGCCAAACGCCTGCGCAATCGCCTCGCGCTGGAGCGCATCCGGAAGCCGGCCACGGCCCCCGGCGAGGTTGTCCTCGAGGTGCGTGACCTTGCCCGTGGCGGGGATGATGCAGGTCACCGCGGGGTGCGAAGCGATGAACTTCAGCGCGAGCTGCCCCCAGCTCGCAGCGTCGAGCTCTGCGGCCCACGCCGGCAGCTTCTTGCCGTGGACGCCACCGAAGAGCGCACCGTCCTCGAACGGCCGGTTGACGAGCACCGCCACGCCACGCTCGGCGGCGAGCGGCAGCAGGCGCTGCTCCGCGGCGCGGGTCACCGGTGAGTAGTTCAGCTGCACGAAATCGAGCCGCTGGCGCTCGAGCACGCGCGCGAGATCGGCCTGCGCGCTCACCGTGTAGTGCGTGACCCCGACATAGCGCACGCGTCCTGCTTCCTTCCAGGAGTAGAGCGTCTTCAACTGGGTGTCGAGATCGAGCAGGTTGTGCACCTGGATGAGGTCGAGGTGCTCGCGCCGGAGCAGCTGCGCGGAGTGCGTCATCTGCTCGATACCGGCGCGCTCGCCGCGCGTCCACACCTTGGTGGCGAGAAAGGCGCGGCGGCGCATCGCGTCGGTCAGCAGCTCCCCGAGCACGCGCTCGGCCGTCGAGTACATCGGGGAGGTGTCGATGAGACGCCCGCCGGCGGCGAAAAACGCTTCCAGTACCTCCGCCAGCGGCGCCCGCTCGGTGCGCGCTTCGCCGACCTCGAAGGGGCCGGAGGTACCGAGACCGATGACCGGGATCTCTTCACCGCTCGATGGAATGCGCCGCACGATGAGCTCGGCGGGGCTCGGGCTGGCGCGGGCGAGGTGTGGTGGCATGGCGGTGGCGCTCAGGAGGCTGAGTGCAATGCGCAGCCACTCACGGCGTTTCATCCCGCTGCTGCAGCGCCGCCGCCCCCGAGCGCCGCAATCCAGCGCTGCACGCGCTGCGCCGCGTGCGCGTCGGGCTGCAGAGGAGCGGCACTCGCGGGAGTCGTCACCTCCAGCATGATGCCGTTCGGATCGGCGAAGTAGATCGAATGCTGCGCACCGTGATCCTCTTCGCTGAAGACGATGCCGTGTTCCCGCAACCGCCTCTTCCAGTGATCCTGCTCGGCGGCCGAAGCTACCGCAAAGGCGTAGTGCCGGACGTCAGCCGGCAGGCCATCCGGTCGCGGAGGCTGTGCGCCCTGCAAGGCGCACAGCGCGAGCAGCTGCCCGCTGCCGGTACCGAAAAACATCATCAGCCAGGGCTTGCCGCCCCAGTCATCTCCGGAGAGCGCGTCGACCAGCGGCAGTTGCAACACCTCGTTGTAGAAATGCAGGGTCCTGGCCGCGTCATAGACCGGCAGTGCCAGGTGGTCGAAACGAAGCGGCGTGTCGGGCATGGCGGCGCATCCGTGAGCGAGATCGCACGATATTGGCACGCGCAGTCGCACCGTGTCTTGCACGCAAGCGGGGGCTATATCAACGTTGCGTCGGTGCCGATAACGCTGGCGCCTCCTGACTCCACTACGCGCGCGAGCGCCGCCGCGTTCGGCAACACCTGAGCGGCGTAGAACGCCGCGGTGCGCACCTTGGCGGCATAGAAATCGCGCTCTGCGCCGGAGGTATGTCCGGCCGCGATCGCTGCCGACTTCGCCAGCAACCAGCCGCCCACCACGTACCCGCAGAGCTTCAGGTACGGCACCGACACCGCCATGGCGCGCTCGGGCTGAGTCGCGAGCGCTTCCAGCAGCGCGCGCGTCGCGCGGCCGAGGAAGCTCACGCCCTCGAGCGTTGCCTTGCGCACCGCCTCCACCGCCGGATCGCTGCCGGTGACTGCGTTGAGCTCGCGCTCCATGTCGGCGAGCAGCGCGCCCATCGCTGCGCCGCGGTCGCGGGCGAGCTTGCGGCCGATGAGATCGTTCGACTGGATGCCGGTGGTGCCTTCGTAGATGGTGGTGATGCGCACATCGCGCAGGTACTGCGCGGCGCCGGTCTCCTCGATGAAGCCCATGCCGCCGTGCACCTGCACGCCGAGGCTGGCGACCTCGTTGCCGATCTCGGTGCACCAGCCCTTGATGATGGGAGTCAAAAGCTCGCCGCGCGCGCGCGCGGCCGTGCGCACCTGCTCGTCCTGGCCGTATCCGGCGAGATCGAACTGGAAAGCGCCGTAGAGCGTCAGGGCACGCGCGGCCTCGGTCTGCGACTTCATCAACAGCAGCATCCGCTTCACGTCCGGGTGATGGACGATCGGCACCGGACCTGCGGCCGCCGGCACCGGGGGCTTCCCCTGCACGCGGGTGCGCGCCCACTCGAGCGCGCGCTGGAAAGCACGCTCGCCGACCGCGTAGCCTTCACTGCCCACCGAGAGCCGCGCGCTGTTCATCATGATGAACATGTACTCGAGGCCGTGGCCGGGCACACCGACCAGGTAGGCCAAGGCTCCATCCTTCTCGCCGAAGGCGAGCACGCAGGTGGGGCTCGCATGGATACCGAGCTTCTCCTCGATCGAAAGACAGCGCACATCGTTGCGGGCGCCGAGTGAGCCATCGCCGTTCACCAACACCTTCGGCACCAGGAACAGCGAAATTCCCCTCACCCCCGGCGGGGCGCCCTCGATGCGCGCCAGCACCATGTGGATGGTGTTGGCGGTGAGGTCGTGATCGCCCCAGGTGATGAAGATCTTCTGCCCGAAGAGCCGGTAGTCGCCGCCGGCCGCCACCGCGCGCGTGCGTACCTGGCCGAGATCGGAGCCCGCCTGCGGCTCGGTGAGCACCATCGTGCCGGTCCACTCGCCGCGTATCATGCGGGGCAGAAACATGCTCTTTTGCGCCGGCGAGCCGCACAGCTCGAGCGCATGCACTGCGCCGTGCGTGAGCATGGGACCTAACTTGAAGGCGAGATTGGCGGATGCCCAGAACTCACCCACCGCGGTGTTGAGCACGAGCGGAGTGCGCTGGCCGCCGAACTCGGCTAGCGCACCGAGCGCCGGCCAGCCGCCCTCGACGAACTGCCCGTAGGCCTCGCGAAAGCCCGGCGCCGTGACCACGCCGTTCTCCGTCCAGCGCGCGCCGTACACATCGCCGGGACGGTTCAGCGGCTCGAGCACGTTCTCGGCAAACCGCGCAGCTTCCTCGAGCACCGACTGCGCGAGCTCGTTGGAGTACTCGCCGAGCTCGGCGCAGCCGGCGAGGCGCTGCACGCCGAGCAACTCCTCGAGCACGAAACGCACTTCACGCACCGGCGCGCGGTACATGGCGGCTCCCTAGTGCGCGGCCGCAGCCGCGGATTCTCGCGGGGCCGCGGCGGCGCGGCCGGCGGGCGGCAGTGCGAGCGCCGGCACGATGTTGGCGGCAAGGAAGTCGACGAACTGCTGAACCCGCGCATCCGACTCGAGCGAGCGCGGATAAACAGCGTACAGCGCCGCCGCCGGCGGCACGCTCCACTCGGGCAGCACGGCCTTCAAACGCGAGGTGGCGAGGCCCTGCCGGCACAGGAACTCCGGCAGCAGCCCTATCCCGAGTCCCGCCGCCGCAGCCGCGTGCAGCACCGCCGGATCATCCACCGCCAGCTTCGGCGAGAGCGGCACCTCGGCACGCTGCGCGCCGCGCGAGAGATGCAGGCGAAACTCCGCGACCTCGGACGGCTCGGGGGTCAGCAGGTCATGCGCGCGCAGGTCATCGGGACGCTCGGGCGTTCCGCGCTGCTGCAGGTACTGCGGCGTGGCACACAGCAGCGCCGGCGGTGCACCGAGCAGACGGCGAACGATCGCATCATCTGCCGGTGGGTGCGTGCGGATGGCCACGTCCCACGAGCCTTGCGCCGGCTGCCCCGCATCGAGCGCAACTTCGAGCGGCACCTGCGCGAACGCCTCGAGAAAGCGCGGCACGAGCGGTGCGAGCAGCACCCGCCCGTAGGTAGGATCCGCGATGACCCGCAGCGGGCGCCCTTCCGGTGAATGGAGCCTGGCGATCGCGGTGCACGCGGCGTCGGACTCCTCACCGACGCGCCGGGCATGCGGGTACAGCAATCGGCCTGCGGCAGTGAGAGCGATGCGGCGCGTGGTGCGCTCGAGCACGCGCACGCCGAGTGTCCTCTCGAGATCCGCCACCGCGCGGCTCACCGCGGCCTTGGGCACTCCGAGTGCCCGGGCAGCGGCTGAGAAGCCGTTGAGATCCACGACTTTGGCAAGCATGGCCAGCTGGGCCGGCGTCCAGATCGGGTTCATATTGATCTCAATACCCCCCGGCAGGGGCTATATTGTTTCACTGCCAAGGCGCACACGCCAGTCCGAGGTAAACTGCGCCTCCCGGACGGAATCACTCTCAGAGGCAGGACGCATGAAAATCCTGATGCACGCGCTGTCGGTCGAGACGTTCACCCACGCACTCGGCAACCTCTCGCTGATACTCGAGAAGGCTGGCGCGAATGCCGCGCAGCGAAAATTCGACCCGAATGTGCTGCTCACCGCGCGGCTTGCACCTGACATGCTGCCACTCACACGCCAGGTGCAGATCGCGAGCGACATCGCGAAGAACTCCGTCGCGCGGCTTGCGGGACAGCAACCGCCGCGGTTCGAAGATACCGAGAGCAGCATCGAGCAACTGCGCGCGCGCATCGCGCGCACGATCGACTTTCTGAACAGCGTGCCAGCGAGTGCGCTCGAGGGATCAGAGACACGCGACGTGAAGCTGCCGCTCGGGGAGCGCACGCTCGAGTTCAAGGGAGCGGATTTTCTGCAGCGCTGGGCGATCCCGAACGTGTTCTTCCACGTCGTCACCGCCTACGACATCCTGCGTCACAACGGCGTGGACCTCGGCAAGCGCGACTACCTCAACGGCGGCCGCGAGTTCTAGGCATATGACAAATGGCGACAGATCTTGTCGCCTTTTGCTAACGGAACGCGAGGGAAATCACGGCATCGCGGGCCGCGCACTGCCACCCTGACATCCGCTGGTGGGCGATGGAGCCTGCCCGCGCTCACAGCGTTCCACGTCGGGGTGTTTTCTTGCTGCGAACCAAAGCTTCGGCGGCCCGTCCGCCAGCTCTGAAGCCGGCGCCGGCCGCACCCGCGCCTGCCCCGGTGGAATCCGGACCGGCGACGGTCGAGTCCCTCGGGCAGCAGCTGCGCCAGGTGCTGCCGACGCGCCGCCTGCACTCGGTCTCTCTCTGCGACCACGAAGCCAACGTGCTGTGGCTGAGCGAAGGTGCGCTCGGGCCCGATGAGCACTCTCTGGTCGTCGAAGCACTCGATGTGCTCGCGACCGACACCTCGCTCGGCATCCACGAGCGAGGCACGGAGGATGGGCGGCTCGCGCTGTTCCTGCCGGTGCGCACTCCAACGGCCGACCTGGTCGGCATCGCCATGATCCTTGGCGATGCCAAGTCCCTCGGTGATGAGACGCAGGAGCGCCTGTCGGCGGCGCCGGTACGAAACATCATGCTGCGCCTCGCGGTCCTGCTCAAACCGGCTGGTGCGATTGAGCCTCCGCCGCAGAGCGACGGCGAGAGCTCCGACATGCCCGATGCGCCCGATGTCGAGGCTGCCCTCGCGGCAGTGCCGCGGGCGCAGCTCATGTCGGCCGAAGAAGTGGACCAGATCCTGGAATTTGATCTGCCGGAGGAGAGGCCGGAAAAGCCACTACCTCCATTGCGCGACATCCCGGTTGCACGACCCGCGCCCGCTGTGAGGCTTCCGCCGCCCACCGAGAGCGCGGACGGCGACATGGTGAGCCTCGAGATCCTCGATGAGCCGGCGCCTCCGCCCCCGGCGAAGCCGGCAGCGCGGGTTGCGAGGGCCGCCGCGCCTGCGCCCGCAGTCTCCGCGCCACCGCCGTCCACTCGCGCACCGGCGCCACCTGCGCCCGCGGCGCGCTCCGCACCGCCCTCCACCCACCAGGTGCCGCCCCGCACGCCCTCACCGGCTGTGCGCGCTGCCAGCATGAAGGTCGCCGCAGCGGCTAGAGCCGCTCCGGCCGCTACCGCGGCAGCCGTGGCAGCGACCCTGGCGAGCGCACCGGCCGACGCGAACGTGCAGTTCGAGGTGCTGTCCTTCGGCAAGCTGCGTGCGGGCGGTCAGACCCGGCGATTTCAGGTCAGCGCCCGCGTGGCGGGCAACATACGCGACCCGGCTGCACAGGATTCGCTGGTCTTGCAGCGGCTGATGAGCTGGCTCGCGGCACATCGCGCCGCGTGGAACTCGCAGCCCACCGGCTTCACGCTGAATCTCTCGATCGCGACGCTCGAGGATGAGCGCTTCGCGCAGAAGCTCGGCGCCGCCCTGAACTCGCACGGCATCGCCGGTGACACCTTCGGCTTCGAGATTGCGGAAGCGCTGTGCACGCAGCGGCGGGCACAGGTCGAGCGCTTCATCACCCAGTGCGAGAAGGTCGGCGCCTGGGTCGTGATCGATGACTTCTCCTTCGACTCGCAGGTGCTGGCGCTGCTGCGCTCCAAGGCCGTGCGCCTGGTGAAGATCGACACCAAACTCACCTCCTCCGCCCTGAAGGACAAGCTCTGCCAGGCGATGGTGGTCGCCACCGTGCAGGCGGCCAAGGTGCTCGGCATCCACTGCGCCGCGAAGAAGGTCGATTCCCAGGCGGCGCTGCAGTGGCTGACCGCCATCGGCTGCGACTTCGCGCAGGGAGCCGCGCTCGGCGCGCCCCAGTCGCTCGACTCCCTGGCGAGCTCTCCCGACCCGACCGGTCTGCGCCCGGTCCTGCGCGCGACCTGAGACCCCTTCCCGCCCCGTAGTGTCCGGCTGACCCCGGCCGGCGCGCATTCGCCGGCACGAAGCTGCGACGAAGCGAGCCGCCCGCGCGTTGCTGGGCAACACCCGCCCCGCGGGATGCCCTAAGCTCTAATGGGGCTGCTTGCGCCGGAACCCGCCCGCCACCCATGAAAATGCCAACGCTCGAACAGTTCCGCCACAGCCGCAACGTGCTGTTCTGGGGCCTGCACGCCGCAGGCTGGGCGGCGTACGGCCTGACGCAGTATTTCGGTGCGCTGCTGTACGAGAAGCCCTCGAGCTACGCGCGCGTCATCGCGGTGTCGGCGGTCGCGGGCTTCGTGCTGTCGATGCCGATGCGCTACATCTACCGGCGGTTGTGGAATCGGCCCCCGCGCGCACGCATCCTCGGGGTGCTCGCCACCTGCTACATCACCGCCCTTGCGCTGCGCATCGTCATCAACCTCTCCTACAAGGCCTTCGTCGAGCCGGACTGGCAGGCGCAGACGCTGTTCGAGCTCTTCGGTGGCACGCTGTCCACCACTTATCTGCTCGTGTGCTGGAGCGTGCTGTACTTTGGCATCAAGTTCTACGAATCGCAGCGCCGGCAGGAGGAGGCGATGCTCAAGGCGGTAGCACTGGCCCAGGAGGCGCAACTGAAGATGCTGCGCTACCAGCTGAACCCGCACTTCCTGTTCAATACGCTCAATGCGATCTCGACGCTCATTCTCGACAACCAGAACAAGAAGGCGAACCACGCGATCACGCGCCTGTCTGAATTCCTGCGTTATACGCTCGACCAGGACCCGATGAAGAAAGTCACCCTGCGCCAGGAGATCGAGGCGCTCGACTTGTACCTCGGCACCGAGCGGCTGCGCTTCGGTGAGCGCTTGCACCTCGAGTACGCCATCGAGGAAGGCGCGCTCGATGCATTGGTGCCGAGCCTGCTGCTGCAGCCGCTGCTGGAGAATTCGCTGAAATACGCCGTGTCGGCGCGCGAACAAGGCGGCAGCGTGCGCATCGAAGGCCGCGCGCGCGAGGGGCGGCTCGAGCTCTCGGTGATCGATGACGGACCGGGACTACGTGAGGGCATGCCGGCGGGCGAGCGGCGCGGCGTCGGGTTGCGCAACACCCGCGAACGCCTGGCGGTGCTCTACGGGGAGAACTGCCGTTTCGCGGTGCTCAACGCCCATCCGGGACTGCGGATCGAGATGGCATTGCCGCTCGAAACCGCGGCGCGCAATGCGGAGCCGCCGGCGGCGCGCGCCCCAGCCACCCATGTCTCGGGGGGAGTGGGGGGATGAAGATCCGCACGCTCATCGTCGATGACGAGGTGCTGTCGCGGCGCGGCGTCGAGATTCGCCTGCGCAACGAGAGCGACTTCGAGATCCTCGCGCAGTGTGCCAACGGCCGCGAGGCGCTCGCCGCCATCCAGCAGTACAAGCCCGACCTCGTGTTCCTCGACATCCAGATGCCGGGCATGTCGGGTTTCGAGGTGCTGGCGCATCTGCCGCAGGAATCGCTGCCGGTGGTGGTGTTCGTCACCGCCTACGACCAGTACGCCATCCAGGCGTTCGAGGCGCGCGCCATCGACTACCTGCTCAAACCCATCGATGAGGCGCGCTTTGCCACCGCGCTCGCGCGCGTACGCGAGCATGTACGCGCCAAGAGTGCCGCCGATCAGCGCGATCGGCTGCTGCAGATCATCGCCGAGATCACCGGTTGCGGCGAGCTCGCTCTCGATGAGGTGCTCGCGCACGGCTCGCGAGCGATCGCTGATCGTTATCCCGATGTGCTGCCCATCCGCCAGGGCCGCGAGACCGTGCGCGTGCCGGTGGCATCGATTCAGTGGGTGGACGCCGCCGGCGATTACATGTGCATCCACGCCGGTGGGGATACCCACATCCTGCGCGGCACGATGAAGGAGCTCGAGGAGATCCTCGATCCGAAGCTCTTCCAGCGCGTCCATCGCTCGACCATCGTCAACCTGCGCCTGGTGAGGAGTCTGCGCGCGCACATGAATGGCGAGTACTTCCTCACGCTCGAGGGCGGTCACGAGCTCAAGCTCTCGCGCACCTATCGCGACAAGGTCGAGTATTTCCTCAGCGGCTCGGCGCGCTGAATCCGCGCGCGAATCTGCGTTGCAGGCAGCTTCCGATCGAGCCTCGGTCGGCAAGATGCGCTGTTTCCCGGGATAGCGTGACGCAGTTCGCGTGGGCGGCGCCCGCATGCGCAATTGTGAACTGCGTCACGAACACCGAACACGCCAGCGCGATTTGTGAGCCACCCCGACGCGGTGCGGCGGCCGGCATTGCTTAGATATGTCTATCTATGGAAGCCGCGTCCCCACCGCCGCTGCAGGGCCTCCCGGAATTGGAGCTGGAGGAGCCACTGGACTCGCCCAGGCTGCGCCCCGAGCCTGCTACCGCTGCGGGCGCCGCCCCGACTCGCGCCGCGGCGGCGGCGCCTAAGGACGCTGCGCAGACCAGCCTCAATTACGTCGACCCGGAGATGTTTCTGGCCCCGGGCCAGGCAGCGACTGCCGTGCCCGTGGTGAACGCCAGCGAGCAGAGCGCCAAAGCGCCCGAGCCCGCACTCGAGCTCGTGCTCGAGGACCCGGTCGTCGATGAGATGCTCACTGCACCGCCGCCCCCGACACCGCCGCCGGTGGCGGTGCCAGCGCCGGGCGCAGCAGCACGCAAGGCCGAGTCCGCCGCCGACATGGCAGCCGCGCGCGCGGCCGCGCGGGTGCCGATAGCAAAGACCGCCTCACTGACAGCGGCCGCTACCAAGCTCGCGGCGGCAAGCGGAGCGGCTCGTCCCGGCTCGAAGCCCACCCCAGCGCGTCATCCCGATCCCGCCGCGATGCCGGCCGCCCAAAAGCCAACTTCAACGGCGACGATGTCGAAGGCCGAGACAGCGGCCCCGAAGCTGGACGCGCCGAGTCTTGCGAGCTGGGCGAGTGCGCGGGCGGCTGCGGCGCCGAAGTTGCGTCCCGCACCATCGCCCGCTGCGACGGCAACTCCAGCGCCGCCGGCGGCCACCGCCCCGAGGAGTCCCGCCTCCCGCAGCGCTTCCGCGTCACCTCCACAGGCACCCGCGGCTGCGCCGCCGGCAACCCCTGCGGCGACCCCATCGAGCGCATCCGCCGTGCCGCCAGCGCCGACCATGGATCGCGATTTCATCGCGCGCAACCAGATCGTCGAGCGCTACCTCTCCGGCCGGTTACCGCTCAAGGCGGCGACCGAGTTCGAGCGTTTCTGCCGCAATCACGGGCAGCTGCTCGATGAGATCGGCCTGCCAGAGCGGGTGAACGCGGGACTGAGACTACTCGAGGCAAGCGGTAAACCCGAGCCCTGGCAGGAAGCGCCGCGGCCGGTGTGGCAGAAGCCCCAGGTCACGCTGATCCTCGCTGCCGCAGTCGTGGCGCTCGGTATGGCGCTTGCGATCGTCGGCGCGGCGAGCAGCAGCAAGAGTCATCGCATCGCCGAGCTGCAGAAGCAGAACAGCGAGCGCGCGCTCGATGCGGCCACCAGCACACGCGAGATTCGCCTGTTGCCGAGCCGCTCGGGCGCATCCAACTCACCGGCGATCACCATCGGCGGCGGCGCGGGCGCGCAGCTGGCGGATCTGAAGATCGACGAGTCGCGCTCGCCCTATCACATTTTCCGCATCACCATCGACCGCATCGACCAGGGACGTGTTGCGGTCATCAACAATCTCGGCAAGGACTCCAACGGTCACCTGAGAATTGCCCTCAACAGCTCGGCCCTCGGCCCGGGCAACTACCAGCTGACACTCGAAGGTCTCGACTGGCGCGGCCAGCCGCAGCCGGACTCCTGGATCACGATCGGCATACAGCGCTGACGCCGCTCAGCCGCGCAAGGTGGTGAGCGGCGGCTGATCGATCACGCTGCGGGTTGCCAGCCAGCCCCCCGCTGCGACGAGCAGCGCCCCGCCGAAAACCCCTTCGATCCAGGGCAACACCTCGAACACGTAGTGCAGCTCGAGCCAGTGGGTCGTGAGGTAGAACGCCGCGAGCGACGCACCGAGCGCTGCCAGCAGTCCCGAGAGGCTGCCGAGCGTCGCAAACTCCGCCAACACCCCCTGCACCACGGTACCGCGGCTTGCGCCGAGCGTACGCAACATCGCACTCTCGTAACGGCGCTCGTCGCGGCTCGACTGCACCGCCGCCAGCAGTACGGTGAGCCCGGCGAACAGCGTGAACACAAACACGCTCTGCACCGCGAGTGCCGCCTTGTCGAGCACCGAGCGCACCTGGGCGAGCAGCTCATCGATGTCGAAGATCGACACACTGGGGAAGCGGTGCGCCAGCTGCGCGAGTGAACGGGCTGCACCGGGCGCGAAATAGGCGCTCGTCAGGTAAGTGCCGGCGGTGCCTTCGAGCACCCCGGGGGCGAACACGATGAAGAAGTTGGGCTGGAAGGTGTCCCACTTCACCTTGCGAATGCTGGCGACGGTGACCTCGCGCGTCTCGCCGGCGATATCGAAGGTGAGCCGATCGCCGATCTTCACGCCGATCGCTTCCTGGAATTCACTGGCGAGCGATACCAGCGGCTGGCCGGCATCCGCCGCGCTCCACCAGCGGCCGGCGAGGATACGGTTGTCGGGCCCGAGCTCGGTCGCCCAGGTGAGGTTCTGCTCGCGCGTGGCAAAGTTGTCTTCGCCGTGCGCGCCGTGACTCTCCTCCACCGGCTGTCCGTTGATGGCGATCAGCCGGCCGCGGATCATGGGCAGTACGCGCGTGGTGCGTGCGCCCTGCGCCTGCAGGAAGCTCACGAACTCGGTGCGCGACTGCGGAGGAATATTCACGAAGAAATAGTTCGGCAGGTTCTGCGGCAGGGTGCGCTGCCAGTCGCTGTTGAGGTCGGTGCGCAGGATCGACAGCAGCAGCAGCACCATGATGCCGGTGCCGAACGCCACCAGCTGCACCAGGCTTTCCGCCCGGCGCCGGCTGAGGTTCGCCACGCCATAGCGCCACGCCACGCCGACCCGCCCGCGCAGCCGTCCGGCGAGGGTGACCAGCAGTGCTCCAGCGAGGGCCAGCGCCAGCACGAACGCGGCGAGCCCGCCGGTGAAATAGAGGAACATCTGCCTCTCGGGCACCACCCAATAGATAAGGAGCAGCACTACCGCCAGTGCCGGGCCGAAGGCGAGCACTACCAGCGGCGGCGGCGGTCCCACATCGCGGCGCAGGACTCGAAGCGCCGGCACGCGCGACAACTGCAGCAATGGCGGCAGCGCAAAGCCGGCGAGCACCGCGATGGCGGTGACGAAGCCGACCGCGAGCGGGGTTGCGCTCGCTCCCGGAAGGTCGGTGACGCTCAGGAGTCCGCGGATGGTGCGCAGCAGCCACTCCTGCGCGAGAAAGCCGAGCACCGCACCCGCCGTTGCGGCGATGAGCGCGAGCGCGAACAACTGCGACACCGATACCGCCAGCGTGAAGGCGCGGGTTGCCCCCAGGGTCTTGAGGAGCGCCACGCTGTCGAGGTGGCGGTTGACGTAGCGCCGCGCCGACATCGCCACCGCGATCGCGCACAGCAGCACGCTCACCAGGCTCGCGAGCGCCAGGAAACGCCCGGCACGCGCCACGGCATTACGCACCTGCGGGCTCGCCTCGGTGATGTCGCGCAAGCGCTCACTGCGCCGCTTATGCGCAGCGAGCCAGCTCTTGAACTCATCGATGCGCGAGCGGTCGGCGGCGAACAGCCCCCCGTAGCTCACGCGGCTGCCCGGCTGGATCAGCCGCGTGGCGGGCAGGTCCGCCGCATTCATGAGCAGGGTGGGGGCAAGCTCGGCGAAGGTGCCGCCCTGGTCGGGGCGCGAGATGAGCACGCGGCTCACACGGAACTCCGCCGCGCCGATCGCAAGACGCGAGCCGACGTGCGCGCCAAGCGCCGCCAGGAGCTTCGAGTCCGGCCATATCTCGCCTGCCGCCGGGATGCCCGCGGCGGAGGTTCCCTTGCCGAAGGGTTCATCGGCCACCAGCACCCGCCCACGCAGCGGGTAGCCTTGTGTCACCGCCCTGATGTTGGTGAGCTGGCTCGCATCGCCGTTGAACACTACCGACAGCAGGTTGGTGCTGCGTGCCGCGCGCACGCCGCGACGCTCGGCTTCGCGGAAATACTCCTCACCGAGCGGCTGCGGAGAGCCGAGCCGCAGGTCTGCTGCCAGCACGGCACTCGCCTGCAGAGTGACCGCGGCGCTGATGCGGCTCACCAGAAAACCGACGCCGGTGAGCGCCGCCACCGCCACGATGAGCGCGAGCAGCAGCACGCCGAGCTCGCCGGAGCGCCACTCGCGCGCCAGGGCCCGCAAAGCCAGCCGCAGCGCTTTCATAGTGCGCGCCCGGCTTCCATGCGCACCACGCGCCCGCAACGCGCCGCGAGCTCACGGTCGTGGGTCACGAGAACCAGCGTGGTGTGCGCGTGCGCGTTGAGCTCGAACAACAGCTCACCCACCCGCGCACCGGTGACGGTGTCCAGGTTGCCGGTGGGCTCATCGGCGAACAGCACGGCCGGGCGCGTGACGAAGGCGCGCGCGATGGCGACCCGCTGCTGCTCGCCGCCGGAGAGCTGTCGCGGGTAGTGCCCGGTACGCCGTGCCAGGCCCACACCGGCGAGAGTGTCGGCGGCGGTGCGGCGCGCATCGCTGCGTCCTGCCAACTCGAGCGGCAGCATCACGTTCTCGAGCGCGGTCAGCGCCGGGATCAGATGAAACGACTGGAACACGAAACCGACTCGCTGGGCACGCAGCCGCGCGCGGCCGTCTTCATCGAGCTGCGTGAGATCCTGGCCCTCGAGCAGCACGCGCCCGCGCGTCGGCAGATCGAGTCCGGCCAACAACGCGAGCAGCGTCGACTTGCCCGCGCCCGATGGACCGCTCACCGCCACCGACTCGCCGGCGTCGATGGTGAGCGAGACATCATCGACAATGGTCAGCGAACCTTCGGGGCTGCTAACCTGCTTGGAGAGGTTTTCGGCCTTGAGAACATGGTTACGGGTTACCGGCGCCTGGGCGCTGGGCATCGGGTTGTTGTTCATCGCGCTCCAGAACGCGGTGGCCTCCGACCGTACGATCCTTGTGTTCGGCGACAGCCTGAGCGCCGCCCTCGGAATCCGGCCTGAGCAGGGTTGGGTAACGCTGCTTGCGCAGCGACTGCAGGCGCAAGGGTACGGTTACCAGGTGATCAACGCCAGTGTGAGCGGGGAGACCAGCAGCGGCGGGCTCGAGCGACTGCCGCGCGCGCTCACGCTGCACGCACCCGCGATCGTGATCCTGGAGCTCGGCGCCAACGATGGACTGCGCGGACTGCCGGTGAGCGCCATGCAGGAGAACCTCGCCCGCATGGTGCAGCTCTCGCAGGCGGCCGGCGCCCAGGTGCTGCTGGTCGGCATCCGCATTCCGCCGAACTACGGACCGCGCTACACGGACGACTTCGCGCGCGTATATCCTGAGCTGGCGCAGCAATATCATCTGCCGCTGGTACCGTTCCTGCTGCAGAAGGTGGCGCTCGATCCCGCGCTCATGCAGGAGGATGGCCTGCATCCCAATGCTGCCGGCGAGCCGATGGTTCTCGATACACTGTGGCCGTACCTCAAACCGCTGCTCAAGAACAAACCGCAGTAACCGGGGGGCGCCGATGGACAGAATCTGGCTGAAGTCATACCCGCCCGGTGTGCCGGCCGAGATCGATCCAACTCAGCTGCGCTCGCTGAAGGAGCTGGTGGAGAAGACCTGCGAGGTGCACGCCGACCGGGTCGCCTTCGTGCAGATGGATGCCGAGCTCACCTACCGGCAGCTCGGTGAGCTCAGCCGCGCTTTCGCCGCCTGGCTGCAGCACGCCGGCTTCGCCAAGGGCGATCGCTTCGCGATCATGCTACCGAACACACTGCAGTACCCGATTGCGCTCTTTGGCGCACTGCGGGCCGGGCTCATCGTGGTCAACACCAACCCGCTCTATACCCCGCCCGAGCTCGAGCATCAGCTCAGTGACTCCGGGGCGACGGGGATCCTGGTGCTCGAGAACTTCGCGCACGTGGTGGAAAAAGTGCTGCCGCGCACGAGCGTCAAACGCGTGCTGGTGACCGCGGTGGGCGACCTGCTCGGCTTCCCCAAGTCGGCCATCGTCAACTTCGTCGTGCGGCACGTGCGTAAGCAGGTGCCGGCGTGGAACATACCCGCTGCGGTCTCCTTCAAGGCTGTCCTGACGCAGGGAAAGAAGCTGCCGCTCGCGCCGGTCGATATCGGTCCCAACGATCTCGCCTTCCTGCAATACACGGGCGGCACGACCGGTGTGGCCAAGGGCGCCATGCTGTCGCACGGTAATATCTCGACGAATGTGTTGCAGTCGGAAGCCTGGCTCGGAACGCGTTTCGCAGAGTATGAAAACGGCGGCGTGCTCATCACTGCGATTCCGCTGTATCACATCTTCGCGCTGACCGGGAACTGCATGGTGTTCTTACGCCTCGGCTGGAAGAACGTGCTGATCATCAACCCGCGGGACGTGCCCGCGTTCATAAAAGACCTGCAGAAGCACCCACCCAACTACATCAGCGGCGTCAACACGCTGTTCAATGCACTGCTGCATGCGCCCGGTTTCGAGCGCATCGACTTCAGCGGCCTCAAAACCGCCCTCGGCGGCGGCATGGCGGTGCAGGCCGCCGTAGCTCAGCGCTGGAAGGAGGCGACCGGCCACGTGCTGACACAAGCCTGGGGGCTCACCGAGACCTCACCCGGCGCCTGCATCAATCCGTCGGACCTGGACTTCAACGGCTCGATCGGACTGCCAATCCCCTCGACCGAGATCGCGATCAAGGATGATGCGGGCAACGATCTCGCGCTCGGCCAAATCGGCGAGATCTGCGTACGCGGCCCGCAGGTGATGCGCGGCTACTGGAAGCGTCCGGACGAGACCGCGAAGGTGATGCTGCCAGATGGCTGGCTACGGACCGGTGATGTCGGCCACATGGACGGCCAGGGCTTCGTGTACATCGAGGACCGCAAGAAGGACATGATCCTGGTGTCAGGCTTTAACGTGTATCCCAACGAGGTCGAGGCGGTGGCGGTCAACTGTCCCGGTATTCTCGAGGCAGCGGCGGTAGCGCAACCCGAT
>Ga0306921_10001670_pt1 | contig 21756 bp, 18 predicted proteins | sample sta12Cox44000080_FD_203760 | JGI IMG/M metagenome (GOLD analysis project Ga0306921, IMG submission 203760) | Lab enrichment of tropical soil microbial communities from Luquillo Experimental Forest, Puerto Rico - statoxic.12C.oxic.44.000.080 (v2)... | ecosystem: Environmental > Terrestrial >...
AAGAGAAGCGGAAAAATGAGCAAACCAGTAAAACGTAAGTGCCCACAGTGCGGTCAAGTGAAGCCCTTTCGCGCTGACCAAAAGACGTGTGGATGCCCGCACCCGGGTGTGCCCCCAAAGGTTGACCCGCTTGTTGGTCGGTACTTCAGTGCTACCCCAGATGCGAATGGAGAATTCGTTATGGGCCGCATCGTCTCGCGCATCAGTCCGACAATATACCTCGTCAGCTTTAACGAGTCGTTTGAAGGGAAAGAATTTTGGCGCGAGAAGATTGTTCCGCTTTCGGCGATGTGCGATTGGGAAGTCTCGGATGAAGACGATTTTCGCGGTTGGCTTGTCCTTCGCCGGATGTGGGCGGAAGAACGAAATGCAACAGAGCAGCAGAACTGAGACCTGATTGTACTTCTGATGGGGACAACCATGAACCTGCTGAACGCAGTAATAGATAGGAAGCGGGTCACACCCGCGCCACTTTCCTCCAAAATTGGCAAACCACGGGCAGCGTTCTCTGCCCCGGAGAGTACGAGGAAGATATGAGCACAACCGAGCAGGATTTCGACAGCGGTATCGAAGAGAAGCAGCGTGAAGATCAGGTTGCGAAGAACGCGCCAGAACGACCTCCCTCTCTCTACGGGCGGCAGGGCAGGGTTAAGCCCGACCCAGAAACAAACCCTCTGGCGTTACTGGACTGGAAGGATTGGGCGACTCTGGGTGACGAGCCATTGGTTTTGGTCTGAGTAATTGCAGTGATTTTCGTCGGGGCGCAGTAATTAAGTAGTGGAGGGCACTGGAGCGGCGGGGTTAGTCACCCGCATGCTTCCAAGGTCTGGTGACTACCAGATGCTCTATTAGGCGGCGTTTCGAAACGAATCGCAAAGGTGGGGACGGGTTTTCACTGACCCTGTTTCCCGTCCCATACACCTCGCCGATGAGGGTCAGGAATTTAAAAACACGGGGTCAACATGGACACCACAGAAGTCCGTAGTTCTTCACTAGATTTCACCGAAATAGCTCAACTGGCAGACCAAGGCATGGTCTTCGTCGGATGCGACATGGGGATGAGCAGTTCCCGCCTGCTCGACTGGCAGGACAGAGTCACGAACAACAAGTTCACGCTGCTCGACTGGCTCAAGCGCGGCAACAGCCTCGTGACAGTGGCGAAGCGTGGACAGTCGTTCGTGCTCGACCTCGACGATCCCGCCGAGTGCGAGCGGCTCGGTTTCAAGCGCGAGTGGCTGAACGGCTACTATGCAGTGGACACGCCGTCCGGGGGCGAGCACCACCACGGGCTGCACGACGCCACAACCGAGGCGCTGGGAAACGTGATCAACGTTTACCGGGTCAAGGGAAACAGCAAATCCGGCAAGATTCTCGAACTCAAGCTCCACAATCAGAGCGTGGCTGCGCCCACTGCATACCGGGCCGCAGTCGTTGAGGATGGCAGGCTCAAGAAGTGCGCAGGCACCTACAAACCCCGCGTTCACGGAGCCGAGATGCGGCACGGGATCGACCCTGAATTGAAGACTTGGCTTGAAGCGCACGGCGAGGTCTCTCAGCCGCACGAGAACTCAAGCGCGACACGCCTAGACTTTCATCCTCAATTTGAACGGGGGGCTTTCCTTGAATGTCATGATTGCACGGAGGACAAGTCCGGCATCGTGGATGGCGCGTTGCATGTCGTGGTCGAGTCCTGCCCGATTTGCGGCAAAGAGGCTCGCGAAAGCACGGTTCGTGCCGGGATTACCAAATTCATCTTCGGCGGATACAGCTTTGGCTTCGTGTGCCACGCCTGCGGCGTTGACTCAAGAGAGGAGTTGGAAGAGAAGCTGGCGGAACTGGTGGAGGGATTCGAGCCGTGGGACGAGTTCATCTACAAGGATGACGACCCGGAGTTCCTGCTGAACAGCTTCGGTGCGGCGGACGCAAGCTCTGAAGAAGAGAGCACCAAACTTGCCGAGGAGCCAGCTTTCTGCACGCCGCCGCAAGTCTTTCCTCTTACGGACATGGGGAACGCGGAGCGTCTTGCGTTCCGCTATGGCGGCAAGTTCGCCCACACGGCAGCGACAGGCTGGCTCGTGTATGAGGAAGGCGTTTGGAGACGTGATGGTACGAAGTCGGTGGTTCGCGCCATGCAATCAACGGTGCGCCTCATTGAGCTAGAGACTGAACTGGTGGACACCGGGAATAAGGACACTGACGCGAAGATCAAGGACGCCATCGTCGGATGGGCGAAGAAATCCGAGTCCAGTTCCAAGATCAATGCAGCGCTAGAGCAGGCATCCGCGCTGGGCGGGTTCGCCAAGAACTACGCGGAGTTCGACCGCAAGCCACATCTGCTCAACGTCAAGAATGGAGCCATCGACCTGAGCACAGGGGAGTTCATAAGCCATGACCCCAAACATCTGCTCACGAAGCAAAGCCCGATTGAATACGATCCCGACGCGGTGTGCGCCAAGTGGGAGCAGTTCATCCTCGACATCATGGGTGGAAAGAGTCACATGTGCGAGTACCTCTGCCGCTGTGCGGGATACACGCTGACGGCGGACACAGGCGGGCAGTGCGTGTTCGTGCCGTGGGGGCCCGGAGGCACTGGCAAAAGCACCTTTCTTAGCGTCATGCGCGGTGTGATGGGCGACTACTGCAAGCAGGCGGACGCGGAGATGTTCATGGTGAAAAGAGGAGACAGCGGACAGCCGTTCGAGATGGCGGGCATGGAGGGCACGAGATTGCTGATGGCGGTCGAGACCGAGCAAGGCAAGAAGCTCGCACTGGCGAAGCTGAAGAAGATGACCGGACAAGACCCAATCACCGCTTGCTACAAATTCCAGCACCAGTATGAATTTGTGCCGCCATGGAAGGTGTGGCTGGCAACCAACGACGCCCCAACCACGCGGGCGGACGATGACGCGTGGTGGGATCGCGCCAAGCCGATCCCGTTCAACGTGAAGTTCCGAGGTAGCGTGGGCGAGATCAAGAACTACGCCGAAATCCTCCTGAAGGAGGAGGGGCCGGGCATCCTCAACTGGTGCCTCGCTGGATTAGCGGCTTGGAGACAGGACGGACTCAACCATCCAGAGGACGTGGCGCAGGCGGCGGGTGCTTGGCGCGAGCGCGACGACTGGCTTCAACGCTTCATTGAAGAGCAATTGGAGCCAACGAACGATCCAGACCAGTATGCGATCAGAAGCAAAGTGTTCGAGCGATTCGCAGAATGGGCTGACGTGAACAAGGAAGCGCGTAGTGTCAACAATAAGGACTTCATGGAGGCGATGCGGCGCAAAGGGTTCAAGGACGACATCGTTAAGCAGAAGGGAAAGACTCAACGCGTTTGGTTCGGCTGGCGGCTGAAGACGTCAGTTGAGCAGGGCGGCGATGTTTCTGAAGGGGCAGGCAACCCGGAAGCGTTGGGGATTTGAAGTTCCGGTTACGGCAAGTTACGCGTAACTTCCGCCATGTTGTGTAGCGAAGGAAAATGGACAAACAAGAGATGAACACAAAAACATGGCAGCGGTTACGCGTAACCACGTGTAACCCGTAACCAGTTTTTCGGTCGGCTGCCGCCGAGTTTCATCAAAAGGATGCGATATGGAAGCAAGCAATCTGAGCAGAGACGCGCTAATGGCGCTGGCGAAGGAAACCTACGACAAGGAGCGATGGTCGCCGGACGACGTCTACACGCTCCGGGCGTGCTGGGAGGAGTTCGAGAGGCGAGGATTCGGTCAGCCCGTGATCTTCTTCAGACCGACCTACTTCGACATTTTGAGGTTCCACGAGGTGGACAGTGGCGAGGTCGGCGAGGAGGGGATTCAGATGTACGAACGCACCGGGGCAGAAATCGCGCCAGACTACCGCGAAATCGTGCTGAAGCTGCGGGCAGTAGACGTTACCCCTTACGAGAAGCCCACAGATTTGCCGGAGTTTGAGGAGTGGGAGGCTCTTGAGGAACTCATTCGGATCACCTCGCAGGAAGATCAGAGCCAATCGCCGGATCGCTGATCTCTCTTACACCCGCACAGCCGCTTTTTCCAAGCCGTTCATTGTTCTTCAGCGATGTTCGCGGACTTTTAGAGTGCCTTTATTAGAAAGGAATTCTGAAGGCTGTCGAAGCAAAGTCCTTTCGAATCAGCAAAGCGTTCCTCGATCTTGACTGAAAACCGGGGCGAGAGCGCCTAGTGGAGGAATTTCTCACGACGTGAACATCAGCCCTGAACTGAAAGAAGCGGCCCTTGTCCAGCGCACGAAATTTTGGCTCTTACGCGCTCGTTACGGACCTATCGGCGGCTGTTCAAAGGCAAGGGGAAAAAAGAATTTTTGGGCACTCCTGAGACGCCACAGGACGCTCTTGATGGAGCGCCATGGGTTTCGCGAGACGGATGTCTTCCGATGAATGTGCGATGGTCTGGGTTCGATGGGCACTCGCGATTCGAGCACTCGAACTCTGTCCCCACGCAGTATTAGAGAGGGTGGGGCGGTCAGGACGCGGATGCCTGAAGATCGAAGGGTATCTCATCCGCGAGACCGCAGGCTGGACGCTAGGAATACCGCCCTTATTACTTAGCGATGAAGGTTCATCGCGAGGAGAAGACCTATGAGTGATATTGACAACGCTATCGCAGCTACGGAGCACATGTTGAAAGTGCTTAACGCCATTAAGCACGACGGCCCACATCCCATTCGTCAACAAATCGTATTGGGTTGTTTAGAACCCATCATCAAGGCGGTTGGCGTACCGAACGAAAAAATCTTCATGTTTGACGAAGTTGTTCTGGCAAATTTCGAAGACATCATCACAACATTCGCCAATCTGTCAACCGAGGGCGCGTGGATTCCCGCTTCGGAGATGGTCGCTGCTGGCAAGATTGGCAAACCTTGAACTCATTCCGCCGCCCTCGCAAATCCAGACGAGGTCAAACCTATGTTGAGTACAGACACCTTTGACAAAGCCCTTGAGCTTCTTGAGTTGGGCTACACCTTCCCTTCGATCACCGAAGAGACTGGGATCACCACCGAAGATGCCGAGGCTGTTCACGTCGCGTGGTTCAACGGAACGTCGGAACAGGTTTCACGCGAATTGCCGCTTGCTGGCGTGCTTGAGCTTGCGGCGACTAAGCTGCGAACCGGAAACGGCTGGGATGAAGGCACCACGGGTGACGTACTTCGCGAAGTCCTGCATGTCTATCCCGCGCACGTGAAGAAGGCGTTGGCGATGGCTCTGCTCGCGGGGAAGTTTTGACTATTCACCAGCCGCAGTGGTCTGTTGCGGTCCTTAGCTTTCATTCACCTATCGCCGTCACCTCAACCGTGCGCACTGTGCCGCCCAGTTCCCGACATGCACGGACGCGCTGCCGCCCCGTGCAAGTTGATGGAACAGAGCTTTTCATTTCCACGCCCTCGGGCTGTTTCAGCTAGACTTGGGCGCTTTTGACAGGGCGGCGAATTCGCCGGAGCTTCCGCACTTGGATAATGATCTCGGCAACCATCAACGGAAGCGCCCAAAGCAGCCAACCCTCTAGATCAGTTGCCGCATCGACACCGATGCGCCGAGTCAGCGCTGGTATGTCGGCGAGTATCCGGTCGCCCGTGATCCCGTTGCAGGCTAAGACGTAAGTGCGGATCATCCATTCCTTGTGTTGAACGACGTTTCCCAGACGAATCGCATAATAAGCCATGCCCGCCGCTGCCAACCACAGCAGCCCATTCAATGAAAGACCAATGCCCATGACGATTCCGCCAGTGCGCGGATGCAGTCCCATATACATTGCCGTCGAAGCGACGTAGGTCCCAGTAATCAGGAAAACGCGGCCACACCAAGTGTGAAGCGTGAGATAGCGCATCCGAAAGCCCGTCCAGAACTGGAGGGGGCCGGAAAAGATCATTATGATCGCGAGCGCGACGTGAATCCGGATGAGAATCCGAATCGACCAGAACGACTTGAAACTCTCAGGCGTGTACTGAAACAGGTAGTGCAAAGCGTCGCGACGAATGTAGTAGACGAACGAACCCAAAAGTAAAGCCCATGCCGCACCCTTCCATGCAAGACCAAACCAGTTTCCCTTCGATTTGGCTACGGTCGGCGAAACCGCAATCGTATCTGCCATGTTGCACCAGAGAGTTGAAATAGCGAGCTTTGGGGAGAGACGCTAATTCACTCCATGTCACTTCGTCAACGAGATTCGCTGAGGCTTGCGTGGACACTCCGGAGCTTTTGTACCCTCCCTACATGGATGGTAACCTCGGAATCAGTGCTAGATACCCGCGTACCAAGAATAAGCACCTTCGCCTTCCGAATTTGATCCTCCTACCCCTTCACCGATGTTCTTCACGGTGTCAACGACCTTTATCTGCGAGATGTATTTGGTATTCTTGTAGCCAAGCTGCCGAGGCAAACGGAGGCGCAGTGGAGCGCCGTGTGGGACTGGAAGCTGTTCACCGTTCATGGCGTAGGCGAGTAATGTTTGCGGATGCAGCGCATCCGCCATGTCGATGCTCTCCCACCACGAATCAAGCGGAAGAAGAACTACATACTTTGCTTGCGGCAGGATGCCCACAGAATTCAAGAGATAGTTGAGCGGAATTCCTGTCCACTCAGCAATGAACGACCAACCCATCTCACATGCATGAAGTGTGATCTGTGTCTGGGACGGCAGTCGCTTGAGTTCTTCGAGGGAAAACGATGACGGGCGTGCAACTAAACCATCCACAGTAAGCCGCCAATCCGCGAAGTTGTTATGCAAAAGCCGATCATAAACCTCGGTCTTCGGAGGGTCGCCATTCACAGGGGCAACCTTTGAGATTTCGCTTCGATTGAACTCACGAGCAAGAGGATGGTTGTGCATCAACATCCTCTGCGCTGCGTACGTCAGAGTTTCACCGACTCCAAACACTCCCCCGCTATCGGGGGGAATCAGTCCATATCGGTTGGCTAGACGGGCTGCGAGGGCGATGCCTGAAGTGCCAGCCGCCACTCCTAGTCCCGCCGTGATGAGCTTGCGTCTCGTAATCAGCTTATTCATGGTTAATCCGTTCGGCTGGAGATGCGTCCCGTTATCATGGCAGCTACACGTTGTCTAAATCCGGCAAGGCACACCATCGCAACGTGAACGAGCAGGAAAACGATCAGGGAGACTGCCACGAAAAAGTGGATGGTGCGTGCAGCTTGGAAGCCACCCAATGTGAGAACCACGGATGGAAAAACGGCAGTGAACCCCGGCGACATCGCCAGACCCGTCCAGATCATGAGCGGCACCAGACCAAAGATCACCACTAGATAGGTTACTCGTTGGAGTAAGTTATAAGTGATCGACTCGTCTTCCGAAGGACGCTTGAATCTCACGTGATCTGAAACGACCTGCCGAATCGAGTTCCACCGCAGTTGAGACTTGTCTGGTAACAAGCGTTTGCGAACATGACCAGTTATGACTCCGATGGCTACATAGACCAACCCCGTGACGACCAGCATCCATGCAGACAAGAAATGCAAGTAGCGGCTCGGCCCACGGATCGGCAAATCGGCGAACGGCAGAGGTAGGTCGATGAGAGAAGGTGCTCCAATACCACCAGTCTCACCCCAGTAGAGGCGCGGGTGCGCAAGGAGAATGCCAACGCCGCTCAGGAGCAGTGCGAGGAAACTGATTGTAGTGATCCAGTGCGTGACGCGAACCGTTACAGAATGGGGTGGGAATTCCGATACCTTGACGAGTCGGACTTCCGTCTCTAACACTGCCGCCTCCGTGTCAGGCACTGTTCTCTTTCGCAAAGCGACTATGAGCATTGCCGATGTGAACAAGAAAAAAGCCACAAACACAAGTCCCGTCTGAAGGCTTCCTGTCTTCCTGCCAATCGCGCCGATGGCAAAGGGTCCGACAAAACCGCCAAGGTTTCCAAAACAGTTGATTAAGGCAATTCCCGCTGCCGCTGAAAATCCGGTCAAGAATTCATTCGGCAGCGACCAGAAGGGGCCATACACGCTGAAACTACCGGAGGCTACCAGACACCAAAGAGTGAGTGAGAGGAAAACCGAACCGGACTGAATGGTGCCAAGTAGCACGAGTGCGGCAGCTGCAATCACCAACGGGACGGCTGCGTGATATCGGCGCTCCAGTCGCCGATCTGAGCTTCGGGCGACGAGGATCATCACTGGTAGGCCGACGAGGTACGGAATCATCACCAACAATGATATGGCGGTGTTCGATTGCTGGCCGGAAAGGGTTTTCACGAACTGCGGCATCCAGAAGATCATGGAATACAAACCGAGCAAGAAGCAGAAACAAACCGCTGTGAGATGCCAAACTCTTCTATGCAACAATGTCTGTGCGACCGTCATTCTGCTGGCAGCCAGTTTCGTTTGTTCTTCACGCGACAATTCAGTCGTGATCCAGCTTTTCTCCTCTGCCGTCAGGAATTTTGCTTCCGATGGTCGGCTGGGCAGCAGGAAATACGTTAAAGCACCACCCAATATGGCAGGGACGCCCTCTAGTATCAGCAACCACCTCCAACTGCTTAGTCCCCACCAATGAACGTGATCCAGAACCATGCCCGAAAATGGAGCGCCGATTATGTTGGCTACAGGATTCGCAGTCAAAAACAGTGCAGCAGTCTGCGCTAAATCTCGCTGTCGAAACCAGTAAGTCAAGTAGAGCAGTATCCCGGGAAAGTACCCTGCCTCGGCAAACCCAAGCAGAAACCGCACAGCGTATAGCTCGTGCGCGGTTCTTACGAAACCGGAAAGCATTGTGACGATACCCCAAGTGATGAGTATTCTGGCAATCCAGATACGTGCTCCGATCCGGTGCAATAGCAGGTTGCTCGGTACCTCGAAAATGAAATAGCCGAGGAAGAATATTCCCGCGATGAATCCATATTGCTGGCTGGAAATCGCCAGTTCCTTGTTCATCGTCAGAGACGCGAAGCCGATGTTGTTTCGGTCAAGTATTGCGATCACGAAGAGGAAGAAGACGAACGGGACGATCCGCGTTTTCACCTTACGGACTGTCTGAGACTCAATCGCACTCGGAGCAGCTGCTGGACTGGTTGCTTTGCTCACGTAACCTCACGGTGCCGCGATGACCAGAGGCAATCATCGCCCAGCGATTCACGGATGGAAAGTAAGCCCAGGGCCCCAAAAGAATTGGCACAGTGTAGCACCAGAAGCGGATGGCTGCCCAGATTGACCGCCGCCCGGCTTCCCCGTAACATTCCCGCCAATGGCTACGCCCACCGACCCCGTGGGGCAGACCGTTTCCCATTACCGCATCCTCCGCAAGATCGGCGGCGGGGGGATGGGTGTCGTCTACGAGGCGGAAGACCTGAAGCTAGGTCGCCATGTGGCGCTGAAGTTTCTGCCCGACGAACTCGCGCACGACTCGCAGGCTCTTGCCCGCTTCGAGCGGGAAGCCAAAGCCGCATCATCGCTGAACCACCCAAACATCTGCACGATCCACGAGATTGACGAGTCTGATGGAAGAACGTTCATCGCGATGGAACTGCTGGAGGGTCAGACCCTTCGGCACATGATTGCGGGCAAGCCGATGGAGATCGTGATAGTGCTCGATCTGGGAATCCAAATCGCGGACGCTCTGGAAGCGGCACATGCAAAGGGGATCGTTCATAGAGACATCAAGCCTGCGAACATCTTCGTGACGAACCGGGAGCAGGCGAAAATTCTCGACTTTGGACTGGCGAAGGTGCCTTCCAAAGGCGCTGGGTTGTCGGCTTCCGAATCGACCATTGGCGGTAGTGAAGACCACTTGACTAGCCCCGGCTCTACGCTGGGCACAGTCGCTTACATGTCGCCGGAGCAGGTGCGGGGCAAGGAACTCGACGCCCGCACAGACCTGTTCTCCTTCGGTGCGGTGCTGTACGAGATGTGTACAGCCGCACTCCCATTCCGAGGCGACACTTCGGCGCTGATCTTCAACGCCATTTTGGAATGCGATCCCGTGACTCCGGTGCGGCTGAACCCTGACACGCCGCAGAAACTCGAAGAAATCATCACCAAGGCTCTGGAGAAAGATCGCGACGTTCGGTATCAACACGCCTCCGACATTAAAGCTGATCTCAAGCGCCTGAAGCGCGATACCGAATCCGGCAAGTCAGTTGCAAAAGCTGTGCCGAATCTTCGCTGGTCGCGCAGGACATTGGTGATCGTAGCCACGTTATGCCTTTTTGTTGTCGGGCTTGTGGCGGCGGCAGCAATCTATTATGGCAATAGAGGCCATGCGCCCATCAACTCGGTTGCTGTGCTGCCCTTCGCTAACGCAAGCGGCGATCCAAACACAGAATACCTAAGTGACGGAATCACGGAAGGCGTCATCGACAGGTTGTCGGGACTTCCAAATCTAAAGGTCATCTCTCGCACCTCTGCCTTCCGCTACAAGCAGCGTGAAATAGACCCGCAAAAGGTCGCAAAAGAGCTTGGGGTTGACGCACTGGTCACAGGCAGAGTCGTCCAGCGCAGCAATGATCTTTCGGTCAGCGCGGAACTCGTTGATGCACGCGAGGACAAACAACTTTGGGGCGAGCAGTACACCCGCAAACTCTCGGACATCCATCGAGTTCAAGAGGAGATCGCAACCGCCATATCTGGAAATCTCCGGCTGCGTCTGACGAGTGAGGAGAAGACACGTCTGGCGAAGCGCTATGCGACAAGTCCGGAGGCTTATGAGCTTTACCTGAAGGGGCGCTACCACGCGAACAAGGCGACCGCTGAGGGACTAAGAAAGGGGGCTGAATATTTCCGGCAAGCAATAGAGAAAGACCCCGGCTATGCTCTAGCTTATGCAGGTTTGGCTGACTCGTACAACAGTCTCGGAAGTGGCTTGGCTTATATGGCACCAACCAAGGCTTTTCCAGTAGCGAAAGCAGCAGCCACGAAAGCTCTGGAGCTTGATGACACCCTTGCGGAAGCTCATGCAGCATTGGGATATGTCCAGTGGTTTTACGACTGGGACTGGCTCGGAGCAGAACGAGAATTCAAGCGAGCAATCGTACTGAATCCCAACAGCGCCATTGTGCACCAGAGATATGCAGAATGCCTGATAACGAGATCGCGATTTGAGGACAGTATCTCTGAAGGTGAGCGGGCACAGGAACTTGATCCTCTTTCACCACAAGCGGCGGGTTGGCTTGGCTACTTCTATCAGGCGGGTCGGCGTTACGATGAATCCATTGTTCAGTTGCAGAAGGCGCTCGACCTCGATCCAAATGTCGCATGGGTACGCATGGTGCTGGCATGGACTTACGTCATGAAGCACATGCCCATGCAAGCGGTGGCTGAAGTAGAGAAGATAGCTCCGCAGGACAAAGCCGTTACATCAGAAAATCAGAATGTTGTTCAGGGAGTCGGCTGGGTGTATGCCGTGTCCGGGAGACGGGACAAGGCGCTGATTATGGTTGAGAAAACCAAAAGTTTGCTCCCGCAGGCATATGTGGATTTCTACTGTATTGCCACGATTTACGCTGGACTCGGCGAAAGAGACGAGGTTTTCCGTTGGCTGGAAAAAGGCTACGAAGAGCATTCTGCGAGCATGCCCTTCTTATCGGTAGACCCGATCTGGTACGGAATCCGCTCCGACCCGCGCTACCTTGACTTGCTTCGCCGGATGGGGCTACCACAGCCGAAGTGAGACGTTGCTACGCAAGAATTCTTACCCACAAATTTACCCACAGGGAACGGTTCCTACAGTCCTTTTCAGCGACTTGGCGGCCCCCGCGAGAATGTAAGTCGCTGAAACCGACAAAAGCTGGAACCATGGTTATCCCTTCTAGGAATGAAAGGTTGGGTCAAACTATCGCGGGTCGCAATGATGTGCCAAGTCCGGTAATCTACTGCCCCAGCGTTGAAGGAAAGCCGCCGTTAGCTACGAACGGTCGTCGGGTGAACCATGCCTTATGATGAGACTTTGGCTGAACGACTCCGTCCTCTTTTCCGTGGCAAGTACTCCGTCACGGAGAAGAGGATGTTCGGCGGACTAGCTTTCATGGTGAACGGGCACATGTGCTGTGGCATTGTCGGTAACGATCTGGTAGTTCGCACTGGGCCCGACAGATTTAGTGAAGCTATCCGCCAGCCTCATGCGCGTCCAATGGATTTCACGGGACGCCCGATGAAGGGATTCGTGTATGTTGCTCCAGCCGGGTATCGTTCCGATCTCGACTTGAGATCATGGACTCGGCGGGGACTCGATTTTGTCTTGAGGCAAGCGCCAAAATAGACGCCAGCTAAGGGCCTGACGAAGCAGCGACGGTCGTCGGGACTGGATCGAGATCGACGACCTGAAGATGATCTTCAGGTGACTGCTCGCGCTTCGGGTACGGCAGAACTTCCCACCTCAACGCGGCTCGCAGAATCCGCTTGGTGCGTCTGTCGCCGAAAATTCCAACGAAGCGGTGCTTGCATCCAGTGTCTTTGAAAAATTCGTAGCCTTCCTCGATAAGAATTTGCTTCTGCTCTGCGCGACTGCGCTTGTACCTCAAACTGCCGAATCGGCGGTCACGCGTCAGAAGATGAACGTTCCGAGCATCGTAAACTTTGCCGTCAGGTCGCCTAAACTTTTCGGCTGGGCTGGTCTCCCCGCAGTAAAGGAAATTACAGGACCGCACGATCACTCCGCGCTCGTTTGCCGCTGGGTCTGCATAGCTAATCACGAGAGGGTATCCCTTTTTGCTCATCTCCCTACATGCTGCGCTGACCAAGAACGAGCCGCTATGGATATGCGCCCAGTGAACGCAGCAGCCTCGTGTAAGCGTTGTGACCTTGTCTGCGTGTTCGGAGCCGCACACCGACGATCTGACCTTCGTTCCAGCCGTGCTGCCAAAACAAACGCAGCCTGCGAGGTACTCACCAAAAAATAATCCGAACGCGAATTCTGAACTCCCGAGATTTCCGAGCCACTCGGAAGCCACGACTAGGTTGCGAGCTTCGGCGAGTGAAATCTCTCGCACGGTAGCATTCTTGAAGTCAGCGGCGAGTGCCTTTTTCTCGCTGAGCAGTGGATCAGACTTTTCCTGTTCCGCGATTATTTCCCGCACTATCCGCTGGTGGCATTTTCCGTTCGTAGGAAATTCCCTGAAGTCGCTCAGAAGTTCGGCTTCAAAATGTTCGAGATCGCCCTTCGCATTCTTCAACGCCAGAATGAGCTTCTTCCTGATCGTAGGATTCAACCGACTCCGAAGCCGCACGACTGCTTCGAGCTTCGCTTTCCTGCTCACCGACTCGATGTCTCGTATTAGTTCTGCCGCAACGACGTTGATTTCCGGCTCGACACCAACTTCCGATGGTGTCACGATCTCCCTGACCGCACGCAGCAAGCCAGCCGTTGTCAGTTCGCCGTCATTTTCTTTCGTTCGGGCAACAGCTTTGTCAAATGTGGCGTCGTCAATCATCCTCGCGAGTCGCTGCCATTTGGAAGATTGATCGCGGGTGATACCGAGTCGCGGAAGTGTCGTTGGCGACGACACTTTTGTGGGGCGTCCTCGTTCCTTTGCCTGTCGCTCGCCACTGGTCTGCATATCGACCAGCAACGCCCCGGCGCGGCGTTCGGCACGAATCCTGATCTCGGCTGCCTGATTTTGAAGTGCAAAATCGCCAGCCTGCTTGGCGTAGACCCGCACGGCTTCCGCTTTGTCACGGATTGCCTTGACCTCATCCACACGGTGGGCGGCGGCGAGCGCACGTCTGGCAGCATCATAGCGGATCAGCGAAGTCATTATTGCCTCAGAGTTTGAAACAGACTGGCCCCGGGCGCAAGTGGTTCTTTAGGAGCCTGTTCTGCTGCGATAATCGTCCCGGCGCAAGCGGGTCTCAATCATCCGGCAGCACTCGAAGGTACCCGCCTGACAGCTTCGCTGATGAAATGGGGTCTGATCCCGATACGCTTGCTGCGCCATTCGATATTCAGGAATTGCAGGAGTTGTGCTTTCCAGACCATCAACAAAAGGACTAAGAAATCGTTCGACTCGTTTCAAAACTCGAAATCCAGCGAGAATTGTATTTGCCGAGCGCCGAATCCTTGCGTTGGCTGCCCGAATCCCGAGATCGCATTCAGATTTGAGCCGAACACCGGATTGATTTGGGCGACGTTTGCCCGATTAAAGAGGTTGAACGACTCCACCACCAAGTCCAAACGTCTCGACTCGCCGAAGGGGAAGTATTTGAGCACTCGCAAGTCCATCGTCACAATTGCAGGAGTTTGCAGAGAGTTTCTTCCGAAACCAAGCGGTCTTGATGAAAGAGGAAAGGCATTTGTTCGATTCGAATCCAGTCCAGTCAATGGATTCACCGGGCGACCAGTTTCAACCGTGAAAATAGGCGCAATTTCAATGTGGCTGAAGGTGCGCACGAGCCAGCCACGATTCTGCGGTGGCTTTTGACCACCGTCCTCTTCGTCCCCAATCGGCAAATCCCAGAGTGCATTAAACACGAATCTTTGCTGTTGGTGCTGGCGCGAGAGTGCATTCTCGGCGGCGAGATCGAAGGGGTTCTGGGGTTGCTCATCGTAGTTAGAGGCGTCGTCGTATGTCTTCGAGAGCGTGTAGCTCGCGGAAAATTCGAGGTCTTCATTCATCGTGCGACTAACTGTGACTGACGCGCCGTTGTAGGTTGAATTGGCAGAGTTTTGCAGTTCGTAGATGTCGTCGAATTGAGGGTTGATCCGTCCGGGTGAAAAGACCTCTCTTCCTATTTGCTGCGGCGTCGGGTTCGGAACACCAAGGCTGGCAGCGTTTGCGAGCGTCAGAGTGACAGGAGGCATCAGATTAGTATTGAGGGTTCGAGGTAGCTTGATCCCGTGAACATACAGGTAGTCGGCACGAAGGGTGAGGTTCTTTGCCAGCAGGTATGCAGCGCCCGCGCTGGCTTGCTCACTATATGGCGTTGCCATACGAGGGTCTGGGCGGAAAATCGACGGTGCAATCCCTGTTACAGGAGCAGGAAGGGAACCGCCTTGAGCCGCCGAGAAGATACTCGACGCTATACTGCCATCGGCTACTTGCTGGAATCCCTGCGATCCATTCGTGTCGATAGCTCGGGTTAGGTTCGCCAAAACGTATCGGTCGAAGAAAACTCCGTAACCTGCCCGAAAGACCCATCGTGTGAGCGGACTCCAAGCAAGACCCACTCGTGGACTCACGTTATTCGTATCTTGATTGAATCCCGCTGGCAGGTGCTCGAAATCGTATCGCACCCCAAAGTCCATTACCAATTCCCGCGTCACCGACCAGTGGTCCTGAAGGAATGCCCCGTAGCTCGTCACCGGAAAATCTGCGTGGGGATTTCCGAACGCTTGCCTGAATTGATCAGGATTTGCCGTCAGAAAGTCGGCGAGAGTACCAAAGAGATAAACTCCCCCGAAGCCATCAGGCACGTCAGCCCGTTCCCGAACACGATTCACGGTTCCACCTGCCTTCCAGAGGTGTTTCCGTTTCGTGCGGGTGTAGGTGTAGACAGCCTGATAATGATTTTCGCGGCGGTCGCTGTTTCCTGCATAGGTGCGTCCAAAAGTGAGAAGTCCGGCAATGTCAATCTCCGGCCCTACGGGATCGTTGGTGCGTAATACGGCTTGCCGCGTTGCAAGCTGGAATCGAAAATCGCTCACCGACTCTGACCCAAGGACAGAGGTAAGCGACCCCGATAGAGCGTTATCACTCATAAAGCTGCTGCCGTGTGCGCTTGCGTCCATTAAACCGTTGATGTTGAAAGCGTCGCCAGCTTCCCTGTTGTTCGTAAATGCGTACCGAAGCATTAGCTCGGTATTCTTAGTGACTTGGTGATCCAGCCTTCCCGCAACCTCTGTCTCAGCGCGTGCAGTAGGTGAGAAATCTGTTGTGATCTGTCGTGTGGTTAATGCGGGGAATGCCCCCGACGCTAGGAAGGAATTGACTGCTGACGATACGTTGGGGTCGATGTCCGAACCGATTTGCCCTTGATTGCTTTCCTGTTCGAAAGCAGCATAGTAAAACGTCTTGTCCTTTACGACGGGTCCGCCTAGCGCAAGCCCAGCACGGAAGCGCCGAAACGATGGCTTCTCCGGTTGTGTTTCAAACGGCTCTCGGGCATTGAAGGCGCTGTCCTGCGCAAAGATAAAGGTGTCACCGTGTATCATGTTTGCCCCAGAGCGAGTGACGACGTTGATCGAACCTCCCGAGGCTCCACCGGACTCCGCTGAAAGCCCATTGTTGACGACCTGAAATTCCTGCACGATTTCAGGCGAAAGCTCCGTTCGGCTTGAGCCAGTGAACTCGTCATTGTTGTCCAGTCCATCGATCAGGACATTGTTGCTCTGTGTCCGCAAGCCGCCGAACGTAAAGCCGCTGCCCGCGAGCGGCGTTGAGGCTCCAGTGGTGGTTCCCGGTGGAGAACTTGAAACACCGGGAGCTAGGAGCACAAAGTCGAGGTAATTCCGACTCCGCACAGGCAGTTCCTCGATTCGTTCCTGATCAACGGAAGAGACAACCGATGTTTGCGAGGTGTCTAAAGCGGATTGTTGCGCGGTCACAGTGATTTTCTCTGCGGCAGACGCAGGAGAAAGGATGATGTTGAGTTGGACGGTCTGCCCGAGGCTCACGCTTATGCTTGTACTTCGGTAGGCGGCAAAACCAGTTTGATCCAAACGCACTTCGTACGTACCAACAGCTAGCTGACTGGCACGAAAGAAACCTTGTTCATCGGTCGTCACAGATCGTAATTGATTGGTTAGAACGTTGCCGATTGTAAGTGTTGCATCAGCGATCACAGCCCCGCTGCTGTCGCTCACGATCCCCTCCAGAATCCCTCCAAGTTTCGAAGCCTGAGCGTTGGCAACGGTCTCGTAGATAAACACTAGGAATAACACGACGCCAGCTACAGCAACGTAACGAACTGAGGAAAAAAGACGATTGAGGATCATAGGGGCGCTCCCGTATTCGAGAAACAGCAAAGGTTGCAACGGCTGGGACAGCAATCTGTCCATGGGCAGACAAACTACGCCCGATGCACTTCCAGTTCACATAAGGGAGTTTCTTAGATACGGAGTGCTAGAACGGGAGGGCTGAGTAGGATGGGAACGGTGAAGAAGGAACCGCGTCCGCTCAGAGAAAGAAGTTGGTGGTCGGAAAAATGCAGAATAATCTCTGAAGCGGCATTGAGAAGAGGGAGCGTAAGAACGAATCGTGCAAAGGCGTACGCTACTCCGACACACAACCCAACAACGACAAAGGCGTATTCGGTGTCATTGCCCGTCTGGGCTGTGTGATCCCAATGGTCAAAAAACTCTACAATCGGGCAAGCAAAGCAGATCAATAAGACGACGGCGGCGATGATTCTTGAGGTTCGAGGCGACATCTGCTGGAGTATACCACTGAGAAGCTGGAGTTCTCGGTGCGTTTGCGAGTTGGGAGAATTTGTGCCGACAGCCTTTGCTCGTCTGTTTGTGGCAAGTGCGGCAAGGATCATTGCGATAGCGGGCGCATTGCCGTACGTTCGAAAAACCTCTCCCCCACCACCGCTGTAAGTCGCTGATCCTAAGAGGCGGAATTTGCCGATCCGAGGGTTCGGAATACATCTGTTTGTCGAACGTGAACCGCACCGTTAATAAATGAGACGAAACGTTGGGGTAAAATGCCTTGGGCGCATTGCCATGAGCGAAAACCCGATTCCTAACCTAGAAGCTGCGAGTTTTGTCGGAAAGCATTCCGTTGCATTTCTGCTGCCGCACCAAGGCGCTCCCGGAGGGGTTGGTCTCAGGGCTTCGGGTTCTCTTGTTACTTTCGATCAGAGGTATTTCATCCTAACCGCGACTCACGTCTGGGCAGCTTTGCAGCAATCGCCAACAATCCACTGTTCCGCAATCGCCGACATTAGTCACGATTTCAACCTGCCTAGAGAGGCTTTTGCCCCCTGCTCACTGGACGACAACTTGGAGAAGGCACTTGTCGCTGCAAAGAAATTGGAGGAATTTGACGCCGATCTTACTCTGCTGGAGCTTCATCCTGCTGATCGCCGGAGAATGGAGACTAGGTCTTCATTTTTCCCGCTGGAGCGAGAGCCAGATGCAGCAATGAATGATTGGGTGATGATTGGAGCGCCGGGAGTGCTGTCTCACAAGGATGAGAGAGAAATCAATACGCTGTCCTTTGAAATCCGGGCTATTTTCGTAGACACTCTGACACAGGAAGCAGAGCGCAACGGGCGGGATTTTCTTAGGGGACTTCCGTATGAAGATTCGAATAGCCCCATCGAAGACTATCGGGGCATGAGTGGTGGTGGGTTGTGGTCGCTATCCTACTTCCCTGATAAAGCAGCGGATGAGCGTTATGAGGTCTTCTTGATCGGCGTAATTTTCTGGCAGAACGAGAAAGAAATCAGATGTTTGGGACGTAAGTCAATCAAACAATTGATCCAGAGGGTCAGGCGCCCCGATTAGGTCGAAGCTGCTCTGGGATGATTGACCATGTTCATTGCTTACTTCGATGAAAGCTGGGATCAGACGCAGAAAAAGATTCTGGTCATCGCAGGGATCATGGGACTGTGGGAACAGTGGGACAAGATCGAGTGGCGCTGGCGAGAACTTCTGGACAAATACAATATCGCCTACTATCGAGCAAACGAAGCGGAGGGTGCATACGGTCAGTTCGAAAAGCCGCCTTACCGAACGCACGGAGTGCCCTTAACCGCAGAGCAATTCAAACTCCTACAGAAAGTCAAAGACGAGTTTTTCAACATCCTGACATTTGGAAGAATTTCGGGAGCGGCGGTTGGAGTTCCAATTCACATTTTCAACCAAGTCGCCGACACTCCCCAAAAGCAAGCTCAGTTTGGCAATACTCCGTACTACATCTGCGGTCATACACTGATGCTCTCAATGCTCACAGCATTGAGAACAATGCGAGCGAAAGACCTAATGGTGTTTAGATTTGATCGCCAGAACGATTTTTATGCAGAGATGGAAAAGGTCCACGCCCACCTTCAACTCTCTGCCTGCGAATTTCACTCACAGGTTGGAAGTATCTGCTTTGAGGACAAAAGGAAATACCTTCCCTTGCAGGTTGCCGACACACTAGCGTACGAGTGCCGGAAACATCTGGAGAAACTGATAATAGACCCAGCAGCACTTCCCAGACCGGAACTCAAACGCCTGATGGATGAAGGGAAAATATTTCAGATTTCTCTCTGCGAAAAAACCTTTCTCGAAGCCTATCTGACAAATTACGTGCCACCGATCATCTGAAATGGCTTTATGAAGAGACGTTGAGGATGGAGATGTGCTCTCGAAGGGTTTGGGGCGGCTGGGGCTATTCCGAGGCGGCGGAAGCCTTTGTGACCAGCTTGGCGGGTGGTTGGGCTTGGTACCGCCTCGTCTTCCAGTGTCACGGTGCGAGTAATTCATCTCACTTCCAAAAAGATGTCTCTGACACGGACAAAAGCTTCGTTCGTCTCTGCCGCTCTCCGAACTTTGCGCTCGATTACCGTCGTCAAGTTCAAATTGTGCGTGAGAGTATCGTTCAGGCAAAGTCCATCCATACAAACGATAGCAGTCCGCTTTCCCCTGCCGAATGCCTCAAGGCCATCCGGCGTGTAACCCGCATAGCTCAAGTGGAGTCCACGAGACCAAGCTGCTTTACCAGAAACCTTGCCCGCGAAGGACATCAACTCCTCTTCACCGACGGACCTGTTTCGCCAAGTCGCCTCCATCAAATAGGTCTCGCCTTGGAGCGCGAAGCTTCCATCTATTTGTTCGCCAACAAGGCGGAAAGCACTCCGGGGTGCCAGACCGGACAGCGAGAAGAGTTCTTTCAGAAATTCCTCGAACGCATACCCCCTTGGTTGAGGGTCAAGCGCACTAAGCTGACGCAGTTGGGCTAGCAACGCACTTCTCTTGGCATCGGAAAGTGCGGGGGCGGCTGCGTTCTTGTTGACAGACGGCAGACCGTCGAGGAATTTCGGACTACGAAGTTCCGGGATTTTGAAATCGACTCTCAGCAACAAATCATTCAGAATTTGAATGTCCTCACGGGTAAGGGGGTTGCCCTTGTTTTGCCTATACAACAACGCCTTTCGAACGATCACATTTATCAGGTCACAAAAAACATCGGCTTTGTTTTCCAATGTGGCTCTCAGAAGAGCGACGATTGCAGGTTGTTTGCTTCCGCCCTGCCAGTATTGTCCTAAACGGGTTTCGTGCGCTGCTCCCTGAAACGAAATGGACTGATCCGCATACGGATGGGGTTGACCGGGCAAGAAGTCGTACAGGTGCTTGCCCAGTTCAGAGATCGCCTGCTCTTGAACCAACGTTAAGCGCATCGAAATCAAGCCTTGCCGCGAAGATAACACGGAAAATCAGGTTCGTCAGTTTGGACAGTCCTGCGGCGACGCCCGTTAGACGCCTCTCACTTCTTCTGCTTCTTCAATCGTGCCGATGCCAGCTTCGATTTGAGGGATTCGAAGTCCAGCTTTGCAGCAATAATCTCGGCAGCGAATTCCTTCTCTGCGTCCGCATAATCACGTCCCGCAAACTTTGCGCGAAGTAACCTTAAGATAGTGACTACGTGGTGCGCCAACGACCGAATGGTATCGGGCGAAACATAATAGACGCCCTCTGCAAACGGTTCCGCAACTTTGTCAAGCGTCGCAGTCGGGCTGACGAGAGCAACGAGAAATTCACATTCATCCGATACCTTTGTGTTGTGCTTTACCCAGTCTGGGTGAAGTTTTGCTTCTTCGAGGTCCTTCTTGAAGATCGCGCCTGTCAGCTTCTTCTCGGTCTTCGCCTCAAAACAGACGGAGAGGATGTCGCCAAATGACCAGACCACATCAGGTGCGCCGGCCGTCGTGGGACGCAGCGGCAGGGAACCGATGCAGCGTCCCAGCAATTCTAAGCCTTGATGGAACTTTGATGGCTCATCCTCCGTCAACGACGAAAGCATTTGATCCAACTTCTGGTCAAACGCCGGTCCTGCCCATCCCCAATCGCTTACCGTGTCCCAAATCCGCTCAACATTGATCGGAACTGTAAAACCGGGACTGCTCGCTTTTTTCGTTTTGCGTTCCGATAACAGGTGCGCTGCGAAACCGATGTGAACCCCTGACTTTTGTGAGTGCCACAGTGCGTCGATTTCGCCAGAGTTGTTTCCGGCTAATCTCGCCGCCACGCTCGCCAGATACCACCACCAACCCCTATACCCTGCTAGTTCCGGCGAATTCGCCTGTTCCGCGATGCCGCGAGCCGTTTGATAAGCGAATCCATAGTCGCCCTCCCACATTGCAATCGAAAACTTGACCTCCTCGATTCCCGCTTTATCGTCGTCGTCCGGCTTTGGAGCGACCGCTGGTGCCTCTGCGATAGCATCGTTCGCCGACTTTCGGTAGCCCCGTTCGCCTATCAGGCCTAATGCCATCTCTACCAGCGTTTCAGACAGGTCAGATGATTCCTTTACTTGCTCAATACCCCAAGCAAGTTCACGCTGGAGTTCGACCGGCATATGGCTGATCGCTGATTTGGAACTCGCGATGTCAACAAGCGACTGCCCAAGCCAGAGAACAACTGCGAAGTCGGTTGCACTTCGTGTGCATCTTCCCATCCCCTGTATAAGACGGGTTCGCTCCTTGCGGCGCATCACCGGGCCCATCTTCCATTTCGATGTAAGGTGTCGCTCTAACGAGTTAGTGGCGGCGGGGCTATCCACGAGTAGTAGCAGGCGGCAGTCGTCCTCTGGCAGATCGAGACCGTCGTAGCGCCCTCCTAAAACGAGCATGACGTCGGTACTCTTCGTGAATGGAACTAG
>Ga0306921_10001671_pt1 | contig 21747 bp, 20 predicted proteins | sample sta12Cox44000080_FD_203760 | JGI IMG/M metagenome (GOLD analysis project Ga0306921, IMG submission 203760) | Lab enrichment of tropical soil microbial communities from Luquillo Experimental Forest, Puerto Rico - statoxic.12C.oxic.44.000.080 (v2)... | ecosystem: Environmental > Terrestrial >...
TTGTCTCGGCTTGTCTTCTGACAGGAGGTCAAGCGCATGCCCAGGAAAACCCTTACATCGTTACGTATGACCACTACCTCGAGGAGCCTGGGAGCCTGGAAATCGAATACTTCTCAACCTTCGGAATACAGCGCGGAGGTCCGGGGTTTCATGCCTTTTGGACAGAGATCGAATACGGTGCCACGGCTTGGTGGACGACGGAGTTCTATGTCGACGCGCAGACCACCTACGATCAGAGCACTTTGTTTACAGGTTTTCGTTGGGAAAATCGTTTTCGTCCATTAAACCGAGAACACTTCATCAATCCGGTGCTTTACGTGGAATTCGAGGACAAGAATGGGGCGGACAAGATCCTGAAGGAAGTGGAGGGGCACGATGTCGAAGCTGATTTCCTGGTGCCCAACGCGGTGGCGAGTCAGGAACACATCAAGGAAGTGGAGCTGAAACTCATCCTTTCCCGCAACTATAAGGGCTGGAATTTTGCGCAAAATACGCTGGCCGCAAAAAACCTGTCCAACCATCCCTGGGAGTTCGGATACGCAATGGGGGTCAGCCGGCCGTTGGCGTTGAAAGCGGCGGCGCATCGCTGCACATTTTGCGCGCAGCACTTCATAGGTGGCGTAGAGATGTATGGTGGATTGGGTGACCGGTACAGCTTCGGCCTGCACGAAACTTCCCAGTATCTGGCGCCCGGGATCGCTTGGAATCTTCCTTCGGGTTGGGCGATCAAGGTCGCACCGACCTTTGGTCTAAATGGCAACAGTCACCAGTTCCTGTTTCGCTTTGGAGTGTCGCGAGAGATCTCAGGTTTCGGACGCATGGTCGAGGGGTTGTTCAGGGGGGGCCACGAATGAAACTCTACAAGTCCGTCGGGGTTAGCTTGCTCTTGTCAGCGGGATTCGGAGTGGCTGCGGGACCACAGGACACACGCCAGGGAAAGGAATCCGCATTCGCCGAACTGGCCAAGGTCCCCGAGAAGAGCCGCGCGAAACAGAATCCGTTGGAAAAGGATCCCGATGCCGTGTCAGCCGGGCGGATTCTTTTTGAAGAACACTGCGCGGAGTGTCACGGGGCAACGGCGCAGGGGGGCAAGAAAGGGCCGAGCCTGCGGGCTGCAGAGGTGCAAGAAGCTACGCCCGGCGCGCTCTTCTGGGTCTTGTCGAATGGAGTTGTCCGTAAAGGCATGCCGGTGTGGTCCAAGTTGCCTGAGCCGCAACGGTGGCAATTGGTGAGTTTTATCAAGTCGCTGGGGGTGGCGCCGTTGGAGGAAAAGCCGCAGGGAAAACTTTAGCTCGGAGTTCCCACGTTTGGGCCGTGCCTGTGTTTCCGTTGAAGTTCTTCGCGCCGCAAATCACGCGGCTCTGGGGACGACTCGTGGGCGGGTGGGTGTGGGTTGGTTATGTGATTTGCCTTCCCGAGAACTGCTTGCGAGATAGCGCTTCTAGTTTGTGTTTGCTCCGGATTTGGCGGCGTCGTTCAGGAGGAGCGCCAGGCGAACGCCTGCTTTTGCCAGTTGTTCTTCGGCCACGGGTGCGGCGGCATTCTGATACGGTTGAGCGGCGGCCAGGTGCAACTGCAGCATGCGCTCACCGATGTGGTTTGCATCCGTGCAAGAGTTCACGGGACGGGGAATTTCAATGGGAATTTTTGGGGTGAGTTGGCCATAAGCGACGGTTTCGGCAAGCGCATGGCTTTCCCAGGCCCACTCTTCCACATGAATCCCCGTCTGCTGCCATTTTTCGACCTGCCCGCCAAAGAGTTCCTCGAGTGTTTGAGCGTATTCGGCGGGGTCCGCGCCTTCCATGTCGCGCTCGGGGATGGCGGTGTCCCAAAGAGCGTGAAGATTGGGCGAGAAGGAAATCTGATGCTCGTGCGGTCGCCGGCGGAAGTAACGAAGAGGGACGCAGTTGCCGCCCTCGTCGTTGTTCGTCGAAGCGTGAAGAGGCATGTGGAGATCCCCGGTAAAGTGGACAACGTAACGCAGGGCTTCGGCGCGTTTGCGCGTGTCCGCGTTCTTGTCCTTGAGGATCCCTAATTGGACCGTGATTGCGTTCGTGACACAGCTCTCCGGTCCGCAAAATTCGCTCAAGGGTTGGCGAGCCGCGCCGCGGGGAATATCAATGTAGTGCCACGGCCCGTTCTTGAGTTCATTGCGGACGTCGTCGGGCCAGGTGGAAGCGTCCGCGAGAGCGTCACGAGGGAAGGAGCCGCAATAGCGTTTGAGTTGCGGATCGATGGGATTCTCGCTAAGAAGTTCGTTCACAAACTGGCGCGCTTCGGGAGTGAGATATTTTTCCGCAATCAGCGCTACGGTCTGGTGGCCCTTGCAACCCCAGGCCCAAGCGGGAGCGCTAGCAAGGAAAAATGCAACGAAAGAGAACAGAGCGGCGCGGCGAAGAGCGGTAAGGCGCAAGAGTCCTGCCTTGGGATTCCCGGAGCTCAGGCACTCAGCCAGCGCCCGACGGGCTTCCAGGATTCGGTATGATCGCAAATCACGCGAAGGGCAGCGGTGATGGGAATCGCCAGGATCAGTCCCATGCCACCCCAGACCCAACCCCAGAAGAGCAGCGCGATGGTAATGGCCACGGCGTTAAGGCGCACCTGACGGCCGACCAACTGAGGGGCGATCAAATTTTGCGCCACGACGTGGATGCTGGTCAGGACAAAAGCAATCAAAGCAAAGTGGCTAATGGCTTTCCATTTTACGATGGCCAGGATGAAGGCTGGCAGCCAGGCAAGCACGGCGCCAATATAGGGCACCATGTTGAACAGGCCGGAAACCATTCCGGCGAGAACGGGATAATCCAGGCCGAGAGCGAGAAAAAAGATGCTGCTGCAGGCGATCACGACGAGGGAGACCACCGTCATGCCAACAAGATAATCGCGCAAAACGTCGCGAAGATCCTCGAGGGTTTCCTTTACCTGGGTACGTTTTCCGACCGGGAACAACTGCAGGGTGCCATGCCAAACCTCGCGCTTTCCCGCAAGCATGAAGAAAACCAGAAACGGAACAAACGTGCCTTCCAGCACCAGCGCATAGAGCGAACCGATACCGCGCACGAGCAACGAATGAACGCTGCCGCTATCGGCGACGGCTTCGGCGGGCTTTGGTGTTCCCCCGGGAGCGGTGAGATCGGAAACGTTCCCCTCCAAGCTGTTGATCTTGCCTTGCACGGACCAGGTTGCTTCCCGCAGGATGCTGCGGTACTTCGGCCAGTCCGCGGCGAAATCGGAAGTGCGCAACCACATACCGTAGCCCACCGCGATGATGACAGCGATCAAAATAAGAACCATGAGCAAAGCGCCCATCGTTCGCGGAACGCGGAAGCGTTCGAGTAACTCGACGGCCGGGTCCAGGAAATAAGCAATGAGGACGGAAAGGAGCAGGGTGATAACCACGCCGGCGGCGTAGTAGATGAAGAGAAGAATGATCGCAGCCGCAACAATCTGGAGGCTGGACGAAGAACCGGAAATCCGAAGCACGGTCGGTGGCGTTTCCGTAGAGGACACCCCACACCTCTTTCGCTCCCACGGTAGCACACTCGAGCGGTTTAGGGCGCGCAACGCGTCGGGAATGTCACGGGTTTTTAACGATTCGCTTCTCTCCTGCTTCCAAGACAAACTTTGCAAGTGCAAAAGCGCGAAGGCGGTTTGCCTGTGTGCTAGACTGCCGTCTGGCCGGCCGCCCAGCGAAGCCCCGCGCGAACTGATGGCAAAAGAACTCTTTGGTACAGATGGAATTCGTGGCGTTCCAGGAATGCCGCCGCTCGACGATCCGACGCTGTACGCGACGGGACGCGCGCTTGGCAGCTACATGCGCCGCGAATTGGGTGCCGCGCATGCTTTGATCGGCATGGACACGCGGGAATCAGGGCCCCACATTGCCGCCGTTCTGGCCGCAGGGCTGGAAAAGGCGGGCGCGAGCGCGACCTTTGCCGGTGTCATCACGACGCCCGGCATTGCCTGCCTGGTGCGCGAGAATGATTTTCAGGCCGGCGTGGTCATTTCCGCGTCTCACAATCCTTATCACGACAATGGCGTAAAACTGTTTTCCCATGCGGGCATGAAATTTCCGGATGCCGCCGAGGAAGAGATCGAAGCGGAGATTCTGAAATTGCGGGCGGAGACCGTGCCCAGCGCTCGTCCTGCGCTGGCTGCCAATCATGCGCTGCATTTGGAGTATCTCGATTTTCTCCGCAGGCACGTCTTGGAAGGCGCGAATCTGCTAGGGTTTCGCATCGTGCTGGACTGCGCGAATGGAGCGGCTTATCAACTGGGGCCGGAACTGTTTCGAGCGCTGGGCGCGGATGTCGTGGCGATGGGGGTGACCCCGGATGGACGCAATATCAACGCCGGTTGCGGGTCGCTGCACTTGGAGGGACTGCAGAAGAGGGTCGCGGAGGAAAAAGCGACTCTGGGTGTGGCGTTTGATGGCGACGCAGACCGGGCGCTTTTCGTCTGCGGAAGCGGCCGGATCGTGAATGGAGACGGTGTTCTGCTGGCCGTCGCACGCTACTTGGACTCGCACAAGGTGCTGAAGAACCGCCGCGTGGTGGCCACAGCGATGTCCAATTTGGGGCTTGAGCGAGTTCTGGCCAAAGAAGGGATCACGCTGGCCCGAGCCGCCGTTGGCGACCGTTACGTTCTCGAAGAAATGGTGAAGTCGGGGAACAATCTGGGTGGAGAGCAATCGGGCCACGTCATTTTCCTGGATGATAGTCCTGCGGGAGACGGCTTGCTTACGGCGGTTAAGATTGCTTCGCTGGTCGCACTGAAAGGCTCGCTGCAAACGCTCATCGAGGGTTTGAAGGACTATCCGCAGGTGATTGTGAACGTGAAGGTGAAGTCCAAACCGCCGCTCGAGTCGCTCCCTGCAGTCGCGAAGGCGCTTGCGGAGGCGCAAGCAACGCTCGGCGAGAATGGACGTGTCGTGCTTCGTTATTCAGGAACAGAGCCGCTGGCGCGAGTCATGGTTGAAGCGGAATACGATGCAGACGTACAACGATTTTCGCAATCCATTGCGCAAGCGCTACGCTCTGCGCTTGGTGGGTGAAAAATTCGCAATAACGATATTGCAATCCCCGGACTTTTAATCGGTTGGAGTGCGAACCGGCTTAGACTCCCAAAGACTGTAGGAATCTTTTACGACTATGTGGGATTTTGTAGATTATCGGCGGCGCGAGTTGCACAATCTTGTCAAATTTGTGTTTAAGCTCTTCGTTATCAATATGAAACACGAGACAACCTCTGGATTTCTGCCTTGGCAAAGCGCGTGCATCTTATCTAGCTAATTCATGAGATTGGCTTCCCGGGGTGGCCGTAACTCAACCTCGACTGAGTTACAGGTTATTGGGGGGTCGAATCACTTAAGAAGGGGGCTTGCACCGGCCCCCTTCATTTTTTTCCAGCCACTTGGTTCTTCCTGCAAAGACACGCGTTGGTTCCCGCATTCCGGCAGTGCGTTCTAGGAAAATGAGCGGCCGGTGGGGGTGCCGGCCGCTCGGGCGTGGGGGATGGAGGAACGTGCCTGAAGTTCAGTTCGTTATTTCTCCGGAGGGGCAGGCCGTTCAACTGCGCTCGCGAGCAGAAGAACGACACACAGGAGCAACATCGTGATGATCATATCCGCCCACTTCCCAGAGCCGCACTGCACTTCCGACAACGTAGGCGATTGTGGGGAAAAGGAGTTGCCGAGTCACTGGGCTGAGAGGTTCATTCTCAGCAGTACTTGGGATTGGGACTTTCGGTATGGCCCGATAGTACCGCGGTCGTCACCTTCGTCTGGAGCGCTGGCACGAGCGCCTGCGGCTTTGACCTGGCTCCTGGCTACGCTATTCTTCTATGGCCATGCATGATCTGAGCTATTTCCGGGAACATCTCGACATCTTCGCCGAGATGGCAAAGAATCGCAACCTCACGCTGGACCTTGACGGTTTTCGCGCCTTGGACAAGGAACGCCGCGAACTTATTACGGAAAACGAGCAGCGCAAGGCGCAACGCAACAAGGCCAGCGATGAAATTGCGCGCCTCAAGAAGGAGAAGCAGAGCGCCGATGCTCTCTTGGCGCAGATGAAGCAGGTTTCCGAGCGCATCAAGCAAGCCGATGAGCGCGTCGCGGAGCTTGACGCCCACCAGCGCGAACTGCTGCTGACGATCCCGAATATTCCGCACTCAAGCGTGCCGGTGGGCCACGGCGCGGAGGATAACCAGGAAGTGCGGCGCTGGGGAACACCTCCGAAATTCGATTTTCAGCCGCGGCCGCACTGGGAAGTGGGCGAACGCGCGGGGATCCTTGATCTGGAGGCGGCCACGCGGATTACCGGTGCGCGCTTCGCAGTATACAAGGGCTGGGGAGCGCGGCTCGAACGGGCATTGGCGAATTTTTTTCTCGACGTGCACACACGTGAACATGGGTATACGGAAATTTTGCCGCCGTTCCTGGTGAATACGGCTTCGCTGATGAGCGCGGGCCAGCTGCCGAAATTCGCTGCGGAGCTTTTCAAGCTGGAAGGCACGGATTTCTGGCTTACACCGACGTCCGAAGTGGAATTGCACAACCTGTATCGGGATACCAAGTTGACCGAAGACCAGTTGCCGATCCACGTCACGGCCTGGACGTCGTGTTTCCGCTCGGAGGCCGGTGCGGCGGGAAAAGATACGCGAGGCATTTTGAGGCAGCACCAGTTTCAAAAAGTGGAGCTCTTCAAATTCACGCATCCGGAAAAGAGCCACGAAGAGCACGAAGCGCTGGTGCGTAACGCGGAAGCAATTCTGCAGAAGCTGTGCTTGCACTACCGCACGGTGTTGCTCTGCACGGGCGACATGGGCTTTGCTTCAGCCAAGACCTATGACCTGGAAGTGTGGCTGCCGTCGGGGAACGAGTTCCGCGAAATTTCGTCGTGCTCGAATTGCGAGGCCTTTCAGGCCCGACGGGCCGGCATACGCTTCAAGCCGAAGGCAGGGGGCAAGAGCGAATTTGTACACACGTTGAATGGTTCCGGGCTGGCCGTAGGTCGCACCTGGATCGCCGTGGTTGAAAATTACCAGCAGGCCGATGGTTCGATTCTGATTCCTGAAGTGCTGCGGCCGTATATGGGGGTTGACCGCATCCCAGCGTGCAAATAGCTCCTATCGGAAGCCGTCTGCGTGACTAACCCATGTATTTTCTGTGGTTTAAAATGATTCCTAGGTCCGCGATGGGTGGTCCAAGGGAAGACGTCTGGGGTGCGCAAGCCCTTGAATTCACAGCTTTTTGTTTGACTCGCCGTAGAGCCCTGCATAGACTCACCTCAACGCTGCCAAGAGGGTTAGAAGGCCGCGTGGGTCGTAGCGACCAATTGCATAACTATAGATGACATTTCTCGCAAACATTCTTAGGTACTTGTTCTGGCTGCTGGTGGTTTCCTGGAGCGCTGCACTCTTGCGCCGCTTGGTACAGCGCATGGGGCGCGAGGTAGGGAGATCGCAGCCGTACGTTGACGTGCCGGGCGATGAACTTGGTCGAAAACTGGTGCGCGATCCCGTTTGCGGGATGCATCTAGCGGAGACACTCGCGCTACCGCTACGCCAAGAGGACGAACTGTTGCATTTTTGTTCCGCCGCCTGCCGCGATAAATACATCAAGGAATCGCGGAAGCTCGCTGCAAACGCGTAGCCGAAAGAGTTTCGTAAACCCTGCAACATACAGGGTGAAGTGGTTTAAAAAGCAGGCGCTTGATAAATCCAGCGAATCGGAAAGGACCGAAGCTGATGGCCACGGTCGCAAAACCTACAATTCCGACCCGCCCCGCGGGTGCTCCTCCCATGGTGCCGCGCATCGCACCGCGCGAGGAACTCAATCCGTTCCGCATCGCGCAGATTCAGTTTGATATGGCGGCGGAAGTCTTGAAACTGGATCTCGGACTTCGGCAAGTGCTGCGGACTCCCAAGCGCATCCTGGAAGTGTCTCTGCCGACGAAGATGGATAACGGGCAGGTGAAAGTGCTGACAGGCTTTCGCGTTCAGCACAATATTGCGCGCGGGCCGGGCAAGGGCGGGATTCGCTTCCATCCCAACGTGACGCTGGATGAAGTGAAGGCTCTGGCGGCGTGGATGACGTGGAAGACGGCGGTGGTGAATGTGCCGTTCGGCGGTGCGAAGGGCGGCGTGATTTGCGATCCGAAGCGGATGTCCAAGGGCGAACTGGAGCGCCTGACGAGGCGGTTCGCGAGCGAGATTCTGCCCGTGATCGGGCCGGACAAGGATATTCCTGCGCCGGACGTGTATACGGATGCGCAGACGATGGCGTGGATCATGGATACCTATTCCATGATGGTGGGCCACACGGTGCCGGGAGTGGTGACGGGCAAGCCGATTTCGATTGGCGGATCACTTGGGAGAGCGGAAGCAACGGCGCAGGGGCTCGTGTATGTGGTGGAAGAGGCCTGCAAGATGAAGAAAATCTCGTTGCGCGGCGCGACGGTGGCGATCCAGGGATTCGGGAATGCAGGCGCGACCGCGGCGAGGCTGCTGGCCGATAAGAAAGCAAAAATTATTGCGCTGAGCGATACGCGCGGAGGGGTTACGAATTCGCGCGGGATCGATCCTCTGAAAGCTTTCCGGTACAAGGAGCGCTCCGGAACGGTTGTGGGCATGCCGGGGGCTTCGCGCATCTCGAATGAGGATCTGCTGACCCTGAAGTGCGACATCCTGATTCCGGCGGCGCTTGAAAATGTGATCACGCTGCAGAACGCCGAAGCCGTGAAGGCGCGCATCGTGGCGGAAGCGGCGAATGGGCCGACCACGCCACACGCGGATGAAATTCTGGCGCGGCGCGGGATCACCGTTCTGCCGGACATTCTAGCGAATGCGGGCGGCGTCACGGTGAGTTACTTCGAATGGGTGCAGAACCAGGAAGGGTTGCTCTGGGATTCCGACGAAGTGAATGTGCGGCTGCAGAAGATCATGGTGCGCGCGTTCCATGACATGGTGGACGCGATGAGAAAGCATCACGTGCCGCCGCGGGCGGGGGCGATGGTGCTTGCCGTGGGTCGCGTGTCAGAAGCCACGCTTGTTCGCGGGCTTTTTCCATGAAGTGTCGCTCGCACCTTCCGGTGTGAGATTTTTCTTTCAAGAACTTCAAGCAACAATTAAGAAATCTTTGGCTCAACAGCCTTAGTTACAGCTAGGTGTGTGAAAATTTCCTTGCAGAGTGAATTCAGGGCGCGTACATTCGCAGGTGCCGGGCGTTTCGCGGTGTGAAGCAGTGGATTTCACACGAGCGGAGCGTGACCGGCCATTTTCGTCACGGAACGAGGCGGAAAACCAAAGCTCATGAGCCATCTTCACGGACACGGGATCATTGCTCCTCCGATTCTGCTCACCATTGCGGGGTTTGATCCGAGCTGCGGAGCCGGCGTCGGCGCGGATCTGAAAACGTTTGCTGCGCACGGCTGCTTTGGCGTGGCGGCGATTACCTCGCTGACGGTGCAGAACACGCAGGGTGTGGAGGCTGTGCATAACACGCCGAGCGCGGAATTGCGGGAGCAGTTGGACGTACTGACGAAGGATTGCGAAATCGCGGCGGTAAAGATCGGGATGCTGGGCAACCGCGGGAACGCCGTGGTGGTGGCGGAGTTTCTGGATGCCCACAAATTTGTGCACGTCGTTCACGATCCGGTGATGAAGTCTTCGAGCGATTCGGAGCTGCTCGATGCCGGTGGAATCAAGTTCGTGGCCACGGAGCTTCTGAAGCGATCCAGCGTGATCACGCCGAACGTGCCGGAGGCAGAGATACTGTCTGGAGTGACCATCAAGGAAGTCGGCGACATGGAAACCGCGGCGCGAAAAATTGCGGAGATGGGCGCGCGGGCGGTGATCGTGAAAGGCGGCCATATGGAAAAGGCCGTGGACGTCCTGTTCGACGGAAACGAAATGCACCAGTTGGGCGGCGAGAAACTGAAACTGGAACATACGCACGGCACGGGGTGCACGTTTGCCTCGGCGATTACCGCGCAGCTTGCCGCCGGAAGATCGTTACTGGAAGCGACGACGCTGGCCAAGGCCTACGTGATGAAGGCCATTGAAAAGGCTTATCCGGTGGGTAAGGGACGCTTGCCGCTGGATCATTTTTATCGCATGAAGATTGAGCCTTTGGCGCGCGGCACACACGAAGTGCCGCAGCACGGGATGCACCCCGCGGCGGAACCGGCCGCTCACTGAGGAAGAGTTTCGAAGCCCAGGCCCCTCGAAAAACCGTTTCGGCGAGGAGGGCGTGTGCAAAAAATCTTCCGATGCGCTTCGTGCCAACGGAGCATGCGCTTGGTGGGTTCTACGGGATTGGCGAAGGAAGTCGAGCGCGTGGCGCTCTGCCCGTATTGCAAAGCAAAAAACAGGGTGACGTGGCCGCGCGGGGATAAGTTCAACGTACAGAGGATTGCCACACGGTGACCGTTTTCCCAATCAACAGGGGTTTTTCACGAGTGATGGAATTCTCAGAGTTTGAAATTGTGCGGGGTGTTTCGGTTGAGGTCCTTCGCCCGCAAAATGCGCGGGCTCAGGATGGCGAGTTACTTTTGTGATTGAGTAGCGGGAGCAAACTCAAGAGCACAGTCAGGAGTGACTGTGCCACGAGCGCGGGAAGGGGCGGCTAGGCGCGGTAGACGATTTTACCAGCGACAATGGTGGCGACGGGGCCGCCTTTGAAGGACTTGCCATCGAAGGGGGAGTTGCGGGACTTGCTGGCGGAATCCTTTACGTTATAGGTCCAGGGACGATCGAGAGAGAAAATCGTGAGGTCGGCGGGTTCGCTCGCCGCCAGCTTGCATTTCTTGCCGAGCACCCGCGCGGGACCGGTGGTAAAAAGCTCGACCATGCGCATCAATTTGATCTTGCCGGTGCGGACGAGTTGCTCCAGCGCGAGACCGAGCGCCGTTTCAAAACCAAGAATGCCGAAAGGCGATTTATCGAACTCGACGTCCTTCAAAGCGGGCTCGTGGGGCGCGTGGTCGGTGGCAATAGTGTCCACAGTGCCGTCGGCGAGGCCCTGAATAAGCGCTTCACGATCTTGGCGCGCAGCAAGTGGCGGATTCATCTTGTAGCGGGAGTCGTAGGTGACATCTTCGTCGATCAGAGTGAAGTGATGCGGGGTGACCTCGCAACTGACGCGCAGGCCGTTTTGTTTGGCGAAGCGCACCTGTTCGAGAGAAGCCTTCGCGGAAAGATGCGCGATGTGCAGCCGCGCGCCGGTGAGCTCGGCGAGTTGCACGTCGCGGGCGACACAAACGGATTCCGCGGCGGCCGGCATGCCCGGCAGACCGAGTCGCGTGGAAGCAATGCCTTCGCGCATGACCGCGCCGGAGGCGAGAGAAACATCTTCGGCGTGTTCGATCACTGGCAGGTCCAATGTGCGGCAATATTCCATGATTTGTCGCGCGAGTTTCGCCGTGGCGATGGGCTTGCCGTCATCGGAGACGCCGACGATGCCCGCTTCGCGCATTGCGGCGATGTCGGAAATGGCTTCGCCTGTACTGCCGACGCTGGCGGCGCCGATTGGCCAAACGCGAACGTGGCCGTGGGCTCGCGCGCGATCGACGATGAAGCGGGTGATGGAGGCATTGTCATTTACCGGCCTCGTATTGGGCATACAGCAGACCGCCGTGAAACCGCCCCGAGCGGCGGCGCGCGTACCTGTTTCGATCGTTTCGGAATTTTCCTGGCCGGGCTCCCGAAGGTGAACGTGCATGTCAATGAAGCCAGGAGCGACGACGAGGCCGGTGGCGTCGAAGACCTCCGCGCCATTGGCTCGCGTGGTCTTTCCCGCAGGAGCGACTTCGGCGATGCGCTCTCCGTCCAACAGAATGTCGAGAGAGGCGTCGGTTTTGGACGCCGGATCGAGCACTCGCCCATTCTTAATCAGAAGCATGAGCAGATTCCTTGGATTTTGGTGAGGTTTCCGCTTCCAGCGCGGGATGCGCCCCTTCCGTAGCGCCCGCCATCAGCAGATAGAGGATGGCCATGCGCACGGAAACGCCATTGGTGACCTGTTCGAGGACCGCCGACTGGGAGCCATCGGCGACTTCTGGCGTGATTTCCACACCACGATTGATCGGTCCGGGATGCAAGATGAGCGCATCCGGCTTGGCCAGGTGCATGCGCTCGGCGTTCAGTTGGTAGAGTAAAAGATAATCGTTCTGGGATAGCGAAGGCTCATGCAGACGTTCGGTTTGCACGCGCAGGACGACGATGACGTCGGCATCCTCGAGCGCTTCCTCGACGCGATAGACGCAGCGGATGGGCGTGCCGGGCGGCCCGATTTTCTCGAGTTCGCGGGGAACCCACATGGCGGGGCCGCAGAGAGTGAAGCGGCAGCCAAATTTTCCGAGGAGATGGATATTCGAACGAGCCACGCGCGAGTGGGAAATGTCGCCGAGAATCGTGACGTTCAAGTTGCGCAGCGTGCCTTTGCGGTCGCGGATGGTAAGGGCGTCGAGGAGGCCCTGCGACGGATGCTCGTGGGTGCCGTCGCCCGCGTTGACGACAGGGATTTCCAGATGGCGTGCGACGAAATCAGCGGCGCCAGACGAGGAGTGCCGCATCACGAAGCAATCGGGCTTCATGGCGTTCAGGTTGTTGGCGGTGTCGAGCAGTGTCTCGCCTTTCTTGAGGCTGGAGGCTTCGGCTTGCAGGTTCATGGTGTCCGCGCCGAGACGGGAAGCGGCTGTGCCAAAACTCAAACGAGTGCGCGTAGAGTTTTCGAAGAAGGCGAGAACGACGGTCTTGCCGCGCAGTGTGGCCAGCTTTTTCAGCGGGTGTCGCTGAATTTGCTGAAAAGGTTTGGCTTGATCCAGGATGAAAGTGAGTTCGTCCGCGGAGAGCGGTTCGAGGGCCAGCAGATCGCGGAATCGGTAGGTCACATTCTTACTCGGATGCCCTTCTGCCAACTCATTTTACGCGGACCAGCTTCGCCACGCAAAAGTCCGATCGCAACGCCATCAGGCTTCGACGCGGTCCACCAGCACGACGCGCTCTTCCTCGTCGATCTCCTTCAGGCGGACCTCGATAATTTCGCTGTCGTTGGTCTGCACGGTCCGGCCAATGTACTGGGCTTCGATGGGCATTTCGCGATGGCCGCGGTCGATCAGCACACATAGGGAAACGCGCTTAGGGCGACCGAGGTCGAAGAGGCCATTCATAGCGGCGCGGATAGTGCGCCCGGTGTAGAGCACGTCGTCCACAAGTACAAGGTCCATGCTGTCCACGGGAAAGGAGATGTGCGAGGACTGGAGAACGGCCTGCGGGGCGACCTTGGAAAGATCGTCACGATACAGGGTAATGTCTAGGGTGCCCACGGGCACCTCCACGCCATCAATGCCGCGCATGGCCTGGGCGATGCGTTGCGCCAAGGGGACACCGCGGCGGCGAATGCCGATCAAGGCGAGATTGCGTGTGCCGCCGCTTTTCTCCACGATCTGGTGGGCAAGGCGCTGCAAAGTGCGGTCGATTTCCGCGGCGGACATCAACTGACCTTTTTCCAATAAGCGCATGGTTGCGTAATCCTAGCACAAGTGCCGGACGGAATTGGGGTGACGAAAATCAAAGGAATCCACGCGCTTATCACGACGCGAGGGAGGAAATGCTAGACTTTTTGCGCGTTGCGAGGGGAAACCGGTGAAGAGGAATCAGAATCGTAGGGCGCGTTGGGTTTGGTTAGCGTGTGTTGCATTGATTTTGCTGGCCGCGATGAGCGGATTGGCCCAAGCGCCAAAAAAGTCCGCGGCGCAGGGTGCGGCACATCCCCAGCGGCCGAAGCTCGTCGTGATGATCGTAGTGGACCAGATGCGCGGCGACTATGTGGACAAGTTTCGCGGTCAGTGGACCGGCGGATTGAAACGGCTGTTGGACGAGGGTGCGTGGTTCCGGCAAGCGGCGTATCCGTATGCGGCGACGGAGACGTGCGTGGGACACGCAACGATTTCTACGGGGGCTTTTCCGGCAAGCCACGGAATCATCGCCAATGGTTGGTGGGATCGCGATTCTCAGAAGGTTATCTCCTGCACGAATGATCCCCTGGCGAAAAACTCAGCCTACGCCGGAGGGAGTGCCAAAGGAGGCGATTCCGCAGCGCGGATGCAGTTGCCGGCATTCGCGGAGGAGTTGAAGTTTCAGACAGGCGGGGCAACGCGCATCGTGACTTTTTCGTTGAAGGCGCGCTCCGCGATCGCGCTAGCCGGGCACAAAGCGGATGCCGTGACCTGGCTCGACTCGGGTGCGTGGGCTACTTCTTCAGCTTACGGGACGATGCCGTTTGTCGAAGACTTCGCAAAAAAACATCCGGTGAGCAAAGACTATGGCAAGACCTGGGCGCTCTCGCTTCCGCAGAGCAGTTATTTGTACGACGAGAAGACGCCAGACGCGGCGGCGGAGGGATGGACGCTTACCTTTCCCCACGTTTTGCGTGGAAAAGAAGGAAGCAAGGAACCGGACCAGGCGTTTTACGAAGAATGGGAAACGAGCCCGTTTGCGGATGTTTACTTGACGCACATGGCGGAAGCGGCAGTCGATTCGCTGGGTTTGGGTAAGGGCGGTGCGACGGATTATCTGGGTGTGGGCTATTCCTCCCTCGATTACGTGGGCCATGCGTTCGGCCCGCGCAGCCGCGAGATTCAGGACATGTTAGTTCAGCTAGACCGGGATCTCGATGAATTTTTCAAGCATTTGGACCAAAAAATAGGTCGGGGGAATTATGTGGTGGCCTTCAGCGCGGACCATGGCGTCGCCCCCGTGCCGGAGGATATGGCCAAGACCGGAATGGACGCAGGCACACTGAGCCTGACGGCATTGAAAGATCGCATGGAAAAGGCGCTGGAGCCGTTTAACTACACCAAGCCCGCCATCATGCGAATTACGGGAAGCGATGTCTATTTTGCGCAAGGCACGTATGACCGATTGAAACAGGATCCGCCGGCTATGCGCGCGGTACTCGATGCCGCTCTGACGCAACCGGGGGTCGCGTCGGTATACCGGGCGGAAGACCTGAGCGGTGGAATCCAGAGCCTGACAGGGACTCGCAGGGCGATGACCATTGGTTATTTTGCCGGGCGCAGCGGGGATTTGTTTATCGTGCCCAAGGCGTATTGGCTGCTCGACAACACTCCGGCAGGCGAGAAGCGGGATTACGGCACCAATCATGGCACGCCTTACAACTACGATCAACATGTGCCTATCCTGCTGATGGGGACCGGAATCCGGCACGGAGAATATTTTGAAGCGGTAACGCCAGCGGACATCGCGCCGACCTTGGCCACGCTTTGCGGCGTGACATTGCCTATGCGCGACGGGAGAGCGCTGGCGGAGGCTCTACAGAAACCGTCGGTCAAATAAAGAGCGTTTCGCGGACGATTCACGACGTCGAGTGGAAATGTTTGTGTTATGATTTTGCCAGAGTGAGTTCATCGGATCGCGTTGACCTTCACGTTCAGGTTGGCGCCCTGCGCCTCGCTAATCCCGTCATTGCCGCTGCTGGAACCTTTGGATATGGGTCCGAATTCGCCCATTTGGTGAATTTGAGCCGGCTGGGGGGATTCGTCACCAAAGGCATTTCGCTCGAACCGATTGATGGGGCCCCCGCTCCTCGCCTGTGTGAAACACCCTCCGGAATGCTTAATGCGGTCGGGCTCCAGAATGTTGGGGTGCGCGCCTTCGTCGAAGAGAAGCTGCCACTGTTGCAGAAATACAACACACCAGTCGTCGTAAACGTGTTTGGGTACTGCCAGGAGGAGTATGTCGAGGTCATCCGGAGGCTCGAGGACGCCCCTGGGATCTCCGCTTACGAGCTCAATATTTCCTGTCCGAATGTAAAAAGGGGAGGCATGCAGTTCGGGAATGATCCAGCGCAGGTGGAAGAGGTGGTTTCAGTGGCGCGGAAGGCCGCGGCGAAGCGACCCCTGTGGGTAAAGCTGATGCCGCTCGTGACAGATATTGGATCAATCGCGCGGGCGGCGGCTTCGGCGGGCGCCGACGCTTTGACGGTGGCAAATACCTATCCCGCTATGGCCATTGATGTTAAGACCCGTCGATCACGACTTGGGAAACACACCGGAGGGCTGTCAGGACCGGCGATCAAACCGATTACACTACGGCTCGTTTGGGAAGTTCGAAAAGCTGTGGAAATTCCCATTGTTGGACTCGGGGGTATAGAGACGGCTGAGGACGTGCTTGAATATATGGCTGTGGGCGCGTCGGCCGTACAGGTCGGCACGGCCAGTTTTGCTGACCCGAGGGCCAGTGAGGTCATCGCAGGGGGGTTGGCGAAGCAGCTAGTTATAGCTAACACGTTTTCTTTCAACGAGTTAAGAGATAGATTCCTTCGAGAAATTGGTTGACATAATGCTGTATTTCTGCTACACTTTTTTATAATTTGTAGCGGAATGAACACACTATGAGACGACCACTCTTCATGACTTGGGCTGCAATCCGTTGGGTGCCGTTGATGTTCCTGATTGCACCCGGTATCGAAGCACCTCTTGTGGCCCACCGCAGTGAGCCAATCCAACCCATCAAGGTGTGGGTCGGCAATGCCAGCTGGTATGGTCCCAACTTTAATGGCAAGCGCACCGCGAACGGGGAGACCTTTAACGCCGAGGCGTTGACTGCGGCTCATCCGAACTTGCCATTTGGCGCTTGGGTGCGTATCGTGAACCCGCGAAACGGCAAGTTTGAAGTTGTGCGCATTAATGACCGGGGTCCTTACCAAGAAGGACGCGAAATTGATGTATCCTATCGGGTAGCCCGGAAGATTGGCCTGATCCACTCGGGTGTGAACCAGGTGCGGTTGGAGTTGATGCAACTGCCCGCGAAGCGCACCCCGAGCGACACAAGCCAGAATTAATCCTTCCCGGGCGTGTCCCGAACCTTGACCTTCGACGCCCATCCGCGAAGCAGTCTGATCGTAGCCCTCGACTTTGATTCCCTTTCCACGGCACTGAAGTTCGCCAAACAAGTGGCGGATCTTGTCGGCATGTTCAAGATCGGCAGCCAATTGTTCACCTCCGCGGGACCGGAAGCGGTTCGCGAGGTGGCGCAACTGGGAAGCGGAATTTTCCTCGACCTGAAATTCCATGACATTCCGAACACAGTGGCGGGAGCCGTGCTGGCTTCGGCATGCATGCCGGGTGTGCAGCTCGTGAACGTACACGCCCTCGGCGGCACCATGATGCTGCAGGCCGCCGCACAAGCCATCAGTGCGGGCGTGCCGATGGGAGCGGACCGTCCGAGGTTGCTTGCCGTGACGGTGCTGACGAGCATGAACCAGAAAGCGATTCGCGAAGTTGGAATTAACGGATCTCCGGCGACGCGTGTGGTGAAGTTGGCGAAGCTGGCGCAAAAAGCGGGAGTGGATGGCGTGGTGGCTTCGGTGCAGGAAGCGAAAGCGATCCGCAAAGCCTGCGGCCGCGAGTTCCTGATCGTGACGCCCGGTGTGCGCCCTAAAGAAAAAACTCCCGAAGCGAAGAATAAAGACGACCAGGCGCGGACGGCGACGCCACGCGAAGCGATTCGCGCCGGCGCGGACTTCCTTGTGGTGGGGCGGCCGATTCTGACAGCGGCTGATCCGCGCGCCGCAGCGCAGGAAATTGTGAACGAAATCGCCAGCGCCAAGTAGGGGCTCAACGGAAAAGAATCGAATCCATCGAGCAGCAGGAAAAGCCATGCCAGTCATTTCCGAGGATCGCGCCGCGATTCTTCAGCAGCTGAAAAACGCAGAAGAGGCCGCAACTTTGCTTTTTGCCAGACTGTCTCGAGCGCAAGCGAATTGGCAACCGAGCCGCGGATCTTGGAGCATTTGGCAGTGTTTGAATCACCTTACGCGTACGAATCATGTGTATTGCCAGGCGATGCTAGAAGGCATAACACGATCTAGGCAAGGCGTAGGCGGGACAGCAGAGATCGAGCCGGGGTGGTTCGGCAGATGGTTCATCGGTAAAATGGAGCCGCCGGCACGGACGCGATACAAAGCGATGAAAAAGGCGATTCCGGCAACGAACGGCGATCCACAGGAGGCCCTGCGGGCGTTTGTTGATTCTCACGCTGAAGTGCGCCGCGTGGTGGAATACTGGGGGCAAGTGGACTTCAATCATGTACGTTTCCAAAACCCTTTTGTCGCTGTACTCCGCTTTACCGTAGGAACGGGACTAATGGTGATCAACGCTCACGACCGCCGACACCTCTGGCAGGCGAAGCGCGTCGAAGAAGCCGAGGGCTTTCCGGCCGCTTAAGGTATAACTTCTCACTTCGCGAAGGATGTGCGTTACGGCCAGTTCCGCAAAATCGGCTGCAGTCAGTTCTCCCGTGAAGAGCATCATCGTTGGCACGGCCGGGCACATTGACCACGGCAAGTCCACGCTGATCGAGGCGCTGACGGGCACACATCCGGACCGCTTGGAAGAAGAAAAGCGGCGGGGCATCACGATTGACTTGGGATTTGCGTTTCTCGAAGAGAGCGGCGCGCGTTTTGGCTTTGTGGATGTGCCGGGGCACGAACGTTTTGTGAAGAACATGCTGGCCGGCGCTTCGGGGATCGATGTGGTCTTGCTGGTGGTCGCTGCCGACGAAGCAATCCGGCCACAAACGCGGGAGCATTTCGATATTTGCCGGTTGCTCGGTGTTCAGGGAGGGGTGATCGCTCTTACCAAGTGCGATCTGGTGGATGCGGACGCGCGGGGACTCGTTCAACTGGAAGTGGAAGAGTTTATACAAGGCACCTTTCTTGCGGATGCGCCCATTCTGCCCGTAAGCGCAAAGACTGGAGAAGGACTTGCCGCACTGAAGGCCGCGCTGCTGGAAGCGGCCAAAGCCAGCAAGGAAAAAGACATACAGGGTTACTTTCGCCTGCCGATCGACCGTTCGTTTGCGGTGAAAGGCTTCGGCACGGTTGTTACCGGGACGCTGGTCTCCGGGCACATTGCGGCGGGCGAGGATGTCGAACTTCTGCCGGGAGGGAAAATTCTTCGTGTACGTGGTGTGCAGACGGGCGGCAAGACCGTCGAGCGTGCGGATGCGGGCCAGCGCACAGCGGTGAATCTTGCAGGCGTGGAGCACCTGTCCATTCAGCGCGGCATGGTTCTCGCGAGTCCGCGGCGGTTTCGAACCACACGCCGGCTGGATGTCCGGCTGGATTTGCTGCCCGCGGCGGCGAAGCTGAAACAGCGCGCGCGGGTACATTTCCACGCCGGAACGGGGGAGACGATCGGGGAAGTGATTTTGCATGATCGGGGGGAATTGATCCCGGGACAGAACGCGTTTGCGCAGCTCCGCTTGCAGGATGACGTTCTGGTTGCAAGCAGGGACCGATTTATCGTGCGGCAGTTTTCGCCGGTCGTCACCATAGGCGGTGGCGTGGTGCTGGACCCGCTGGCGCGGAGGCCCACGAAGAAAGACACCGGACGTGTCCAGTTTCTCGAAGTCTTGGAGAAAGGCTCGGGGGAAGAGATTCTCAGGGCCATTACGGAAAGGAACATTCTCGGAGTGGCGGCAGAAGAAATCGTGGCGAGAACGGGGTGGCTCCAAGGCGAAGTGCAAACGTTCGTCGCAAATCTAGCGAAAGCGAAGGCAGTCCGAATCGTGTCGAGTGAGCCGCTGGTGCTGCTTTCGGGAAAGGTGTTCGCGGAAAGCTGCGAGAAGCTACGCGCGCGCGTGGAAAGGTTTCACAAAGAAAATCCTTTGCTACCCGGCATGGCTCGTGAAGAACTGAGAGCGGGGCTCGGGCGGCGCGTGCGGCAGGAGACGTTCCGGTCGGCACTTGAAGAGCTGGTCCAGCAGAAGAAACTGGCGGTGCAAGGCGAGCTGGTAAAGAAGCCCGGCACGGAGATTACGCTCACGGGCGAAGAGGGCCGCGCGAAGGAGCAAATCGAAAAGGCTTTCGAGAAAGCCGGGCTCGTTGTGCCGCCGGTGAATGAGGTGTTGGAGCAACTGGCGATGGAACGAGCCCGCGCGGAGAAACTGCTGCAGATTTTGCTGCGCGAAGGCGTATTGGTGCGCATTTCGATAGAACTTATTTATCATCGCGATGCGCTGGGTCGGCTCTCGGGACTGGTGCGGGAATACAAGAAAACCAAGGGTGAACGCATTGGAGTGCCTGCCTTCAAGGAGCTCACGGGCGTTACGCGAAAATACGCTATCCCCCTGCTCGAGTATCTGGACCGGCAGAGGTTGACCCGGCGCGCCGGGGACGAGCGTGTTATCCTATAGCGGAACGAAAGTAGGGCGGCCAGGCTTGGCGGAGAAGTAGCGCACGCCGTTTGAAATGCGGCGCGGAAAGCCAAGGTCGCTTGGAGGCGGTTCATGGGTGAATTTAGTATTTTCCACTGGTTGATCGTGCTCGCCATTGTTTTGATTTTCTTCGGCGGTCGGCGCATTCCGGAAGTCATGCGCGGGTTGGGGGAAGGCATCCGCAGTTTCAAGGATGGTATGAGCGGCACTTCGCAAACTCCTCCGCCGCCGGCACAAACGCCAAGTGAAAAGCCGGAAGAAAAGAAGTAATTTTTCGCGAAAAAGATTTGTGAAATTCGAAAGAGGCCCCGACCCGATCGGGGCCTCTTTGTTTTTGCGATTGGTGCAAACCATCGGAGGAGGCAGAATGGTAGAGAACAGACGCCGTTTTTGGAATTTCTCAGGCCAGATGGCAGGCTGTACCAGAGTGAAGCGCTGCCTGAGGGAGCCTTCGATGGACCAATCGCACGATCCCCCGTTGCCCCCACTCGTTGGCCACTACGACGCTAACTATGGAAATTTTCAGACGGACTTGTACGCACAGATCCGGCAGGAGGCTTTTGGCGAGGACATCGGACAAAACAGCTGGCTTACCGCAAGCGAGCAGGACAGGTTTCTGGGCTGGCTCAACCTTTCGCCCGGAAAGAAACTTCTTGATGTTGCTTGTGGAGCTGGCGGACCCGCGCTACGAATAGCCGCGAAAACCGGCTGTTCTGTCGTGGGGATTGATGTCCACGAGCAAGCGATTTCGACGGCAAAAGCACTCACGGCCGAACGCGATTTGAGCTTGCAAGCCGAATTTCGCCTAGCCGACGGGGTGGGGCGATTGCCTTTCCCCGATTCCTGTTTTGATGCGATCACTTGTATCGACGCCATCAACCATCTTCCCAACCGGCGAGAGGTAGTCACCGAGTGGAGCAGGGTGCTTAAGCGGGATGGAAAGCTGCTGTTTACCGATCCGGTCATCGTCACAGGGCCTCTGACGAAGGCAGAAATCGCCGTGCGCAGCTCCATAGGGTTTTTTCTGTTTGTTCCGCCCCATTACGACGAATCCGTAATAGCCGAATGTGGTTTACGTTTACTCGTGCGTGAAGACGTAACCGCAAATTTGGCGGAAGTCGCCGAGCGACGATGCGTCGCCCGGACATCAAGGGGTACGACCTTGCGCGCGATCGAAGGCGATGGCACGTATGGCGGGCAACAGGAGTTTCTCGCGGTTGCTTCTCGTGTTGCCAGAGAAGGCCGCCTTTCCCGCTTCGTTTACGTCTCAGAGAAAATCTAAAATGTGACCAGGGTAGTGGACTCGGTTACCACGGGTTGGTCTCCAACGTCGGACACCAAGTCAAATAATCATGCGGTGATGTCATGCCTCAGTTGGAACTGGAGAAAGCGTTCCTCCGTTAACTCCAGGTCCTCTAGCGTTCGGCAACGCGCGGCTCACTGATAGGCGCGCCGGCCGGCGATGGTTGTTTTGCCGGAAGGAGTGCAAGCAGCGTGACTCCA
>Ga0306921_10001673_pt1 | contig 21745 bp, 17 predicted proteins | sample sta12Cox44000080_FD_203760 | JGI IMG/M metagenome (GOLD analysis project Ga0306921, IMG submission 203760) | Lab enrichment of tropical soil microbial communities from Luquillo Experimental Forest, Puerto Rico - statoxic.12C.oxic.44.000.080 (v2)... | ecosystem: Environmental > Terrestrial >...
CAACCCAGCCTTCTGCTCGATGTGGATCGCGACAAGATTGCACGCTACGGGATCAATGTGGCCGACGTGGAAGCCGTCATTTCGGCGGCCGTCGGAGGACAGGCAGTGACGCAGGTTATCCAGGGCGAAAAGCTGTTTGATTTGGTTGTGCGCATGCAGCCGCAGTTCCGCAGCAGCGCACACCAGATTGGCAACCTGCTGGTCGGAACGCCGGACGGGCAGCAGATTCCCCTTAGCCAATTGGCGACGATCAGCCAGGGCAATGGCGCATCGTTCATCTACCGCGAAAACAACTCGCGCTATATCGGAGTGCAGTACAGCATCGAAGGCCGGGATCTGGAGCGCGCAGTGCGTGACGGACAGGCGGCGGTGGAGAAAGCTGTGAGCCTGCCGCAGAGCTACTGGATGACCTGGGGCGGCGAATACAGCCAATTCCTCGATGCGCGAGCGCAGATGTATTTCATCGGTCCGTTGGCAGTGGTGCTGATCTTCATGATCCTGTTTGCGCTGTACGGAAATTTCAAGTTCCCGGCAACCATCGCGTTGGGCGTGATCATGACTGAGCCGGTGGGTGCACTGTTGGCACTGAAGCTCACACGCACGCCTTTCAGCGTGTCGTCGGTTCTGGGCCTTCTTGCGCTGATGGGAGTCTCGGTGGAGACTGCCGTCATCCTGGTGTCTTACATCAACAAGCTGCGGCTGGAGGGGATGGACATTCGCAGGGCGACCCGTACGGCTTCGTTGCTGCGGCTGCGCCCCATCATGATGACTGCACTGGTAGCTTGTCTGGGATTATTGCCGGCGGCGCTCTCGAGGGGAATCGGTTCCGACACGCAGAGGCCATTTGCGATCGTCATCGTCGCCGGGTTGATTTCACGACTATTCATCGGGTTCTTCGTGAATCCTGTACTCTACGAAATGGTCGCCCGCGACGGCGATATTCTGCAGGTGTAGAGTGGGAGAAAAGCGCCAGCCAGGTACCTTGGGCAGGTGAGGAGAACTCGGCCATGGCGAGGTGATGCGAAGGCTTTCGCTGGTCGGTTGTGACCGCATTGGCAGAACGACAGCGGAGGAGCGGAGGGCGATGGGGGAAGAGTTCCGCGCTGCGCTCGATCCCGGCCCTCCGGCGTTTCGCGGCACGCTGCCCCAGGCTCCCGAAGAAAGGGAGCAAGTGAACGCGCGATCGCCAGCGCTGGCCGTCCACATAACGCTGCTGCATTGCCCCTGCGTCATGATGTCGTACTCATGCAGGTAATGGGCAGAGACGTCGCGAAAAGTCTTTTCGGTTTTGATTTCTCCGAAGCGGAGTCTTCCGGGCAGCTTCAGGTACCTGTCCTCGGCGATCTCCCTGGCGTTCGCGAGGCTTTCTTCTTTGGTGCTGACCCGCTGGTTCTTGCCCGCAAGATAGGTGGAGCACTGCCACAGGCTGCTATAGGGACGCTTGCAGACGTGGCTTGCCGCTGAGGAAGGTGTGCTGTTCGGGCATCGGCATCTTCTATATATGCAAAAGTATGCAAAATGTGAAAACTGTGTAAGTGGCAGACTATATAAGCCACAAGGGTGTAAGGTATGTGTAAGGTATTAGATGTTGCGGCATGAACTCAATAAATCTTTTAGCTACTGTAACTTAATCTGAATCCGATATAAATAGGTAGGATTTTGAGTCGGCTGCGTCTGCCAGTTACGCCATCACTGCCGTTATTTTCAATAGGTTGGTAGCATCCAACGAGGCGCGGGAGTGCCCGTTACGTCTCCGCTTGCGATTCTACCAAATTTCGCCTTTTACCATCTCGCCAGCTACGCTAGCCAAGTTCATGTTCGCCAACAACTCGCCTGTGGTTCATCAAAATTGACAGAGACCCATGGAACAAACGTGCGAGCCGATGGAAAGAACCGAATAGAAGGCGGCCGCATCAGACGAGTGGGCAACTTACCGAAAAGTCCATAATCCATCAAGGCGCGAACCGTTATCACAACATTCCCTTTCTTCTGACCCGCGTCGACAAAGCTGTGAGCCTCTGCTATATGCTCCAGGGGATAGGAACGATCAATGACCGGCTTCAGCTTGCATGTTTCGGCGAGCGGCCGAGTTTCGCTTGCCTCGAAAGACAGCGGAGAAAAATCTCTATGCCCGCTTTCGCATCTCCACGCGACGAAGGCTTATTTCTCTGTGAGGGACACCAACTCTACGGCCTCCCCGTGCAGGCTGGATCGAGACCTCCGCCCGGTATGTCGAGTTTCTTGTGGAGACTACGAATCATATTGAGAGACAGCGGTCTCTTGCCGCGCATTACTTCATAGACGCGCGTCCGCTGGCCAATGACACCCAATTAACGCCCTGCTGTCTTTGCCCGTCTGTTCGAGCCGAAACTTGATTGCCTCGATCGGATCCGGGAGGTCAATCGGACAGTGCTCCCGCTCATAGGCCTCAATCAGCGTGGTCAGAATCTCCAGTTCATCGCTTTCTGGTGAGCCCTCCGGGGAATCCCACAGTTCTTCCACGCGCCGCAGCACTCGCTCGTAATCCGCGTCTCGTTTAATCCGTTTGATGTCCATATCTCGCCGTCTTCACATCAATCTTGTCGTAATCCGCGTGTGTTCCAAGCCATTTGATGAACACGATCTGACGTCGATAGTTGATGGCTACCACCACCGACCGGTAATCGTTGCCCTTGATGTTAAACACCACTCGGTCCGGCCCACAACGTTGGCATTCGCATGGGCTTTTAAAACATCGGTAGGGGTTCTCCAATCGGCGTGTAGCGCCTCACGGAACTGCGCGTCGAGTGCTGACTTGACCGCCTTCTGATCCTTGCTCCCTCAGAATTGCGACGTTCCCGGCCTTTGGCCCTGCGCTTGCCTGACAGCTGTGCAGTGACCTCGGCGGTAGTTTTCGAAGGGTTGACCTTATAGCGTGCGGCGGTTCGCATGGGATTGGCTTCCGTGGATAGCGTCTCCACCAGCTGTAGCCTAGGCCATAGAGGTCAGAGACGAGCGCGATGCGGAGCCGCTTCAGGACGTTTCAGTTACACCTTTAAGGGTATTCTGGTTCTCGGCAAAATATGCCCGACAGGCCGTTTCCTTCCCGACCAGCTTCGCGATTGCCTATCCAAGTTGTCGCTCTTGCGGGCGTGCTTTGGCCCATTATATGAAAGGAGATGTGTGATGAAGCGTTCCATTCTCGCCTGCCTCGCAGGACTCATCACGTGGATGGTCGTCGTCACGGTGATCAACCGCGTGCTTCGCCTGAGCCTGCCAAACTACACAACTGCCGAACAGACGCTCCAGTTCACGCTGGGCATGAAGTGGGCACGCCTTTTGATGGCGATCGTGACCTCCGTACTGGCCGGTGCCGTAACAGGTTGGATATCCCGATCAAGCCGCTGGGCGCCGTTGATCGTGGGCAGCGTGGTGCTGGCGATATTCGCGCCTGTGCACATTGCCATTTGGAGCAAATTTCCGGTGTGGTATCACTTGACATTCCTCCTGACGATTATTCCGGCGGTGCTCGTGGGTGCGCTGCTGCCACCGCCCGGGAACAAGGACCTCAGCGAGGTTTACCGCGCACCGAGATAAAGTTTCATCGGCGTAAGCTCTATTTCAGTGAATCTGCCGAGTGCTCGTAAGATACCTGTCTCGGCGCGGCCGGCGTACAGCGAGCGGCTCGGGTTACCATTTAGTCTCAGAGCCGGATAGCTGCTGACCGTACATCAGCAGGGACCAGGCGGGGCGCCGCGAGCACTACCAGGTAAGCCATGCCACGCCATACCGCACCACGCTTGGCCGAACCTCGCCGCACCTGACCCAGCCATACCTCACACTTTTGGTTCTTCAGTATCATCGTGTATCGGCGGCAGGATCTCAACGTCATGATCGATCTTAGGTATGGGCGGAGCCGCGAGCACAACCAAGCCGACTTGGCTGTCGGCCTGCCACATGGTCATACGTTTGTCCGCGCCCAACTGCTTGGCGCTTTGCACCGCGTCATCCTTGCCCGTAATCACGTTCTGCACCAGGCGGCCGCGATCGAGATTTTCCTGCCTTTCTGGGCTGATCTTGCGTCCGAGCAGTTCCAGCTTGTTCCATTCACGTGAGAGAGCCTGCCACATGGGCGCGGATAAGGCTGCTCGGCCCCTGGACGCGGTATGAGTTGGTACCGAGCAATTGGGCGAGAAAGTCTCCTGGCTGTTTCTCTAACCAGCCTCGGACGCCGAATGGTCCCAAAGCCACATCGATTACGAAGAGCGTCGGCGAGACGGACTGGTGATCATGTCGTGAAAGATGAATCGTGAGCGAACCCGAAAGTGCTGCTCAACGTCCAATGCCTGGGGAAGGTGGGCCAGGACTGTACAGTGTTCGCGGACACTTGGTGCGCGCGAGCAACAAAAGTAATGACTTGCCAACCCCAGCGGGACCGTAAAGGAGAAACGACTGCCGCCTTGATATGCGGATTCGTAGTTCGGCGAGTTCAGCATCGCGACCAAAGACGTTAAGGCCACCAGCGGCCTTAAGGACGCTCGTTTCACGATCGCACTCCGGTTGCATTACGATTGGAAGCTACCCTGCTGGTGAACGTATTTGATGACCTCCACATCGGACATTGCGATTAGTCCTTCTAAGACCATCTCGTCAAGCACTGGAATGAGTTTTTGGATATTCTCCGCGGTATCGACGATTTGGACGAGAATGGGAGCATCCGGCGAAAACCGCAGCATGTGAGTCTTACGGATTATGGTGCTCGCACCGTAGCCTTCTATACCGCGAATACCGTTGCTCCTGCGATGTCGAGCTGGCGACAACGTTCCACGATTGCTTCGTAGAGTGGCCGGCCTTGCCATTTATCGTCCTCTCCAAAGTGGATGCGCAGCATCTTCGCCATGCCTTGGAGCTTCATCTCTTTGCCTCCTGGGTTGTTTCCGGCGGCGGCTGCGTATGCGAATACTTAACGACATCGACATCTGAGAGAACAACCAATCCCTGCTTCACCATTTGGTCAAGCAGTGGGATGATCGCTCTGAGCTTCTCTTCGGTGTCCACAGCTGTCAGTAGGATCGGTGCGTCGTGGGAGAGATTCAGAGCAGAATCCTTGTGCATTCGCTGGTTCGCGCCATATCCAAGAATGCCCCGGTAGACGGTAGCCCCATCAATTTCATTGGCCCTGAAGGCCCGGAGTATCGCGTCGTACAAAGGCTTGTGGTTCCACTGGTCGTGCTCGCCGATGAGTATGCGCATCATCTTTGCCTTTGATTCCGACTTCGAGGGCGGTGTGGCATTCTGCGACTGGTCGGCTGGCGAAGATGGTCGAATCACATAGGTGTCGTGGACCTCAATGAGGCCCTTGCTTGCGATCTCAGTAAGCGTCGGCAGGACCTCCTGCACCCGCTCAGCCGTCTCAACGAACTCAATCTTGATCGGCAGATGGTCCGAGACATCCACGAGGCTGGCGGTGTGCATCTTGTGGTCGGTGCCAAACCCGGCCATTCCCCGAGTCACAGTCGCATCAGAAATGCCTCGGAAAAACAAATAGTCGAAAACCGCCGCGTAAACTGCCATTCCGTGGTGGGTTTGGCCTTCTTGCACTTAAACCGTAACCTTCTTTGCTGGCCCAGTGTTGAGCACTCGTCCCCTCCTATGCCTCGCTGCGAGACTAGAAATTCATCTATGAACCCGAGGACACCCGCACCGCCTCGTTCGCCTCTTTTCACCTTCACATCAGATGCTTCAAGCTGCTTCTCCAAGTCCTGCATGTTGGTCGCCAGTACCCGGCGAATCAATTCGAGATCGTCTCGGGAAAGGACGCGAATTAACCGTCGACCGTGAAACAAACAGACTGTAGCGTATTGCATAATCCAGCCGCGGAAATTATTGCGCTGCAATTCGCGAGTGAACTCCGCCAGCTTTTCGTCCTCATGGCCACGCAGTGTGGTGCACCAGTCGCACGGATGCATTTCCAACACCTCTGAGGTTGGTCTGACGGCGCTTCCTCAAACATGGAGCGAAAGATTCGAGTGGCTTCCACGGCGGGGGATGAACCCGTTAACGACCAAACATGGAAATTGCAGAGAGTTCTCGCCGGAAATCGTAGCGGGGCTTCGATCATCGCATTTTGAAATGTAGTCAAACTGCTCATCATGCGGTCCGTCTCCCCCTTGACCGCGCTACCTTATTCCATTATGCGGTGGATAAGCGCGACGGCAATTCGTGTCAGATCTACCTCGAGTTGTTCGGAACACGCTTGCATTAATTAACGGCTTGACGCGGTCTGCGAATTTGAGCAGTGTGGCGTGTTTGATGCTAAGAGCTCTGGGGCCAGAATTACCGGCGTCATTCGGCGCGCAATGCGTCGACTGGGTTGATCGCTGCGGCGTGGTGTGCAGGGAGCAGGGAGGCGGCCGCCGCCAGGAGGAGCACCGTGCAGCCGGCCAAGGTAAGCACCATGGTGTCGAGCGTGCTAACGCCGAAGACAAAGGATTTAAGCAGGTGGGAGGCAAATAAGGCTCCGCCGAGACCGATGACGCAGCCGATGGCGGCCAATTTTAGTCCGGAGGAGAGTACGAGGCTTACGATGCCGGAGCGCTGCGATCCGAGGGCCATGCGGATAGCCATCTCCTGGACACGCATAGCCACGGTGAAGGCGATGACGCTGTAGATGCCGAACAGTGCGAGCAGCAAAGCGACGGCGGCAAAGGAGGAGATGAGCACGGTATTGAAGCGGCGCGGCGCTTCAGAGCCGCCGATCGCCTGTTCCATGGTTTCGATCTGCGCCGGGGCCAATTGCGGGTCGAGGGAGCGGATGGTGGCGCGGAGCTGGTTCTCGACGAGCTCGGGGAGCAACGAGGTGCGCAGGACGATGAAGCCGCCGTTGCCGTTGAGATCGGTGGGATTGGCAAGGCTACCGTAGAGAGTCTCCGCTTGTTCGATAGGGTAGTAGAGCTGCTGGCGGGGATCGGTGTCAGGGGAGCCTTCCTTCATACTGGCGACCTCACCAACGACGGTGGCCCATGGGGTCTGCATCTCCTGGGTCCCCACACGCAGCCGCTTGCCGATGGGATCCTGGCCCGGCCAGGACTGTTGGGCCAGCTGATGGTTGACGATGACGACGAGCTGGGCCTTCGGGTTGTTGTCGGCTTCCGTAAAGAGGCGGCCGCGCAGCAGGGGAGTTCCCATGGCGTGGAACAGATCGCCCTGAACCAGGACCTGTGTGGCGAAATCAATGACGCCCGGTTTGGGGGGAACGTAGCCCTCGGCGAGGAAGGCGCCACTGCCGGAGGTTCCGTTGGCAGGCAGGAAGGACGTAAGGCCGACACTGGTCACACCGGGCAAACCCTGGGCGCGGCGGAGGAGTTCCTCATTGAACCGGTCGACAGCGGTCTGGGTGTCGTACTGCTTGGGCGGGAGATTGTAAGCGGCAGCGACCGTGTGGTCGGGACGGTAGCCGAGGTCGGCTTCGCGCATCTTCACGAAGCTGCGCAGCAGCAGGCCTGAGGCGACCAGCAGAACGATGGCGACGGCGACTTCCGCGATGACAAGTCCGGAGCGGAGGCGGGCATGGCCGGCGCTGGAGCTACCGGTGCGGCCGCCTTCCTTCAGAGTCTCATTGACGTTGGTGCGAATGGCGGCGAAGGCAGGAGCGACGCCGCAGAGGAAGCCGGTGACAACCGCCAGCGTGAGGGCAAAGGCGGCAACGCTAGAGTCGAGGCCGATACTGGAGATGAGGGGGAGGGTTTCCGGCAGCATGCGGGTTCCCAGATTGAGAGCGAGACCGGCGAGGGCGAGACCGGCGAGTCCGCCGGTGAGGCTGAGAGCAAGACTTTCCAGAAGCATCTGGCGAAGCAGTGTAGCGCTGCTAGAGCCAAGGGCGAGGCGCACGGCGATTTCGCGGCGGCGGCGGATGGCCCGGACCAGGAGAAGTCCGGCCAGGTTGGCGCAAGCGATCAGCAAGACGACAGCGACGGCGAGGAAGAGGGTGCGGATGAGGGGACGCGCGTGGGCGATGGTGTCCTCGTGGAGCTCGCGCACGACGGGGTTGATGTGGAGGTCGGCCATGAAGGCGGGGTAGTTGTGCATGGTTTCTTCGGCGACGCGATCGGCATCTTGGCGAGCCTGCGCAGTGGTTACGCCGGGCTTAAGGCGGCCGACCATGTTAAAGGCCCAGCTGGCCTGGGTGCTGCCGGTCAGCTCATCCGGCCGGAAGCTCATAGGAATCCAGAACTCGCTGCGATTGAGGTGGCCTGGAAGGAGCGGAAACTCGAAGTTGCGCGGCATGACGCCGATCACAGCATAGGGCTTGCGGTCGAGAAGGATTTTCTGACCGATGATGGCGGAGTCGCCCCGGAAGCGGCTTTGCCACGTGGCGTAGCTCAGTACGGTGACCTGCTGATGCGCGTCGTCCTCCTGTTGAGTGTAGGGGCGGCCAAGGAGGGGGTGGACGCCGAGGGCAGCGAAGACGCCAGGCGTCATGCGCGTGGCAATAACCTGTGCGGGCTCGCCGATGCCGGAGAGTTCATAGGTAGTCGGGTGTTTGTCGTACCCGCCGAGCGCGCTAAAGCTGTGCGTGTTGCGGGTGTAGTTGACGATATCGGGCCCGGTGACACCGGCTTCGTCTTTGCCGCCTCCGGCCTCTGCGTCCCGAAGGTTATCGGTGAGGATGACGAGTTGGTCAGGGCGGGGGAAACGCAGCGGGCGAAGGAGCACCCCTTCGACGATGGAGAAGATCGCCGTGGTGGCGCCAATGCCGAGCGCCAAGGTGAGGACGGCGATGATAGTAAAGCCGGGCGTCTTAACGAATCCGCGTACAGCGAAGCGCAGATCGCGAAACAGGCTGTCGAGTCCGACCGCGGCGTCTTCCGCAGTGACGCGCTCACGGGTGACGGCAGGGTTGCCGAAGCGCAGCCTTGCCTCGCGCTCGGCTTCCTCGCGGCTCATTCCGGCAGCGAGGCTGTCGTCGATGCACATCTGCATGTGCTCGCGCAATTCGGCTTCGATCTCGCGATCGAGCTGGGCACGCCTGCGGAGTGCCAGAATACGCCGCAACAGAGCCATAACCACCTCACGCGAAGCGGAGAATCGCCTGGACTCCCTTCGCCACCTGGTCCCAGTTCTTTTCCCGCTCCGCCAGCTGCTCTCTTCCGGTTCGAGTTAGCGCGTAGTACTTGGCCTTCCGCCCGTACTGGGTTACCGCCCAACTCGCAGAAACCCATCCGTTCTGCTCTATGCGGTGCAGCGCTGGATAAAGGGAGCCTTCCTCGACGATGATTCGTTCCTCGGAGACCCGCCGGATATGCGTCACGATGCCGTACCCGTGCATGGCACCCAATTGAGACAGGGTCTTGAGAATAAGGAGGTCGAGCGCGCCCTGGAGATCATTTTTTGCCATCAAAGTGCGTTTACCTAGACGACTAGGCAAAAGTGTACTGCCCGTTACCCTAGTTGTCAAGGTAAACCTGTTCGCTGGCCATGGCGGGCCAATGGAAAGTCCTTTTTCCCAAGCAGCCGACTTGATGTTATGAGCTATGGAGGCATGGCACTCCCCAGTCACCGAGGCGGAGTTGGCTTACGCAGCCCGGAACCTGCGAAGAAACTTCTCCCGGATGCAGAGCCAAGCAATAGGAGGCATCCCAACGCGAGCGAGAATCTGCTTAACCTTTGCGGAGAAGCTCTATTGACTCTTACTTAGCCGTCGGTAGTATTCAGCGACCGAGTCCTGATACCCTGGCGGAACGGAGTACGGCCTCCCTGTCCGGGCTTGCGGCGAGATTCCGTCACGCTGTAACTGGAGCTCGAGCCGGTCCAGCGAGCTGAGTATCTCCCGATGCATCTCCTCCACCATCGCGGGATTTCCAGGAAAGCGGCTTGGATCGAGATGTTGCATTTGTCGGGTCAGCTCCGCGATGTGTTTTGCAGCCTGTGGATCGTCCTTGACCCTCTGTCGAATCCGGCTTAGCTCACGCATTCCCTCCTGATAATCGCCTTCTACATCGGGAGGATTGCCAGAAACATCTGTGGGCGTAGACTGTTGCCGGGGATGGCCATAATGGTTGTTACCGGTATTGATATTGTTCCAGACAGTGCCGTCAACGGAGCCGCCTCCGCCATCGCGAACGTCACCACTCTGAACGCTCCGGTTCCGGTTGTCGAGATCGCCGGTGAGAAGGTCCTGAGTGCTGTTTGCCCCAGACGGTGATTGCTGGTTTCGGCCAAGCTGACTGGAATTGAAGCTCTGCTGCTGACCAGCCGGGCCAGATCCAACGTGACCGTTGCGACTCGATTGGCTTTGGCTGTTCTGATCAGTTTGGCCGCTTTGTTCAGCTTGTACATTCTGACCTGTTTGCCGCTTGCCGCCTCTCCAGTGCGTCATGGATTCAATCTGATTTCGCAGCCGCTCTATCTGATCCATAAGCTCAGCTTGATCCTGCTCAGTGCTCTTCTCTTCCCGTTGCTTCGCTTGGCCCATTTCCTTGCTCGCCTGCTGGAGCTGCTGGCTCAATTTCGCAAGTTCCCCGGCGATCTCGTCTTCAGTGCCCCTGGTGGTTGGATCGACACCACGCCTCAACCAGTCCGCCGTTCGTTGCATGCGGTTGTCGAGATCTGAGTTGTCCATCTCTGTCAGCGCCTCGCGCAGGCTCTGGGCTACGCCAGGTTGATTTGGAGCCATCTCCCGGGCGGCGCCGCGGATGTTCCTTTCTAAATCCGAAAGGTCATCGGAAAGCTGCTGCCTGTCCTGCGCCAACTGTGTGAGCTCGCGCCGTCGCGTCAGCATCGCGTCTAGATCGGTGAGGTTGGGAGCATCCTGACCGCCGAACTTGTTTATCCGGCCTGCTTGGATGCTCTCTTCGTGCAAGAGCCGTTCGGCTTCACGCGCTAGAGAGCCGACTTTTTCCGAAGCAAGCCGTTGCTGTGTGGCAGCGAGCAGATTCGACGCTTGCCGCAATTGTTCGGCAGCGTGCTGCGCGTTCGCTCTATCGCGCCCAGGGTCGCTGCTGTTCCTCATTGTATTGATCGCTTGTTCTAACCGGTTCAGGGCTTGCGCGATTTGCCCTTTCGACAATGAGCCGGAGGAAGAAGCCGAAGACGCACCGCCGCTCTGCTCACGGGCGGACTGCGAACTGGGCTGGGTTTTGGAACCGGGTTCGCTATCAGAGCTGATTGGGCGCCCGGAGCTGTTTTGCGGCGAAGAGCTCTGCTGTTGACTGGATTGTCCAGACTGGGCCCCGCTTGACCCCTGCTGGCCCCTTTCTGCGAGTTGCTCCATCTGGCGCTGCAATTGCTCGGCTTCACGGCGCAGCATCTCCTGTTCCCAGCGTTGCTGGAAGGATTGCTGCGGATTCTGTTGCTGGTTGGCAAGATCCTGTTGCCGCCTGACCAACGCGTCGAGCTTCGCCAGAGTGTCCTCGATATCTTTTTCGTGCTGCTCGGCGGGAGTCGCGCTCTGTGCCGTCTCGTACTGGTTCTTGGCAGTATCCAGTTCCAGATCGAACAGGCTGGCCAAATCGCGGCCTGCGTTGCCTCCGCTTCCTCCTCCCTGCTGCCCGAAGGCAACCTGGATGTGGCGGAGGGTGGCTTCGGCATGCCACAGGGCTTGCAAGGCTCTTTGTTCGAGCGGAAGCGCATCTTTCCACTGCGTGGACAGTAGCTTGTCCGCTGCCGGGTCCATTGCGGCGGCAGCATCACGCATGTACTTATCAAGATCGGTGAATTCCTGGTTGGCTTCGGCGATGTCGCGGCTCTCGATGCGCACCGAGAGAGCATTCACCTGGTCGCGTAGCTTTTTCTGTGCCTGTGAAAGAAACTGGCCTTGCGCAGCCGCGCCGCCGGGAGCCGCCGTTTTGTCATTTTGCTGCTTCCACGTTGCTGCGATCAGTTCTTTCTCGCGCCTGGAAATCTCGGTCTGGTCGCTGCTCTGTCCGCCCCCTCGACTCGCTCCCCCGCCGGATTCCTGCGACTGTGAAAACTCACGCTCAAAGGGATCGATCTGGATGAACGAGATGTCGGTTCGGGCTCCGCTGTGGCCGTCCCTGGCGGTCGCGTAGATGCTGACTAGATCGCCGGGGACAAGCTTAAAATCTTCTAGCGCCAGCGTGTAGGCACCGTCGGCGCTTTTTGCATCAGGAACCTTCAAGAGACTTACCTCGCGGACCGGACTACCGTTTACCGAGTAGTGAAGGTGCATAGCCTTCAATCCGAACTCGTCCGACCCTTTCACGCCCACGGTGACTTCTTCAATTGGGCTCGCACGATAGTCGCCGCCAGGGCGCACGATGGCGATTTCGGGCGGCATCGCTTTATCGGTTGCAATGAAGTAATCCTCAGATAACCGCATCGATTGGCCTTCATCGTTTGCAACCAGATAATAGTCGCCATCCTTTTCCATGTGGATGGAGCCCTGGTAAGTGTTGTCGGGTCCACCGGTGAGATGGATCGACTGACCGCCATCCTTTACAAACTGCCCATCCTTCAAGGGTTGATCGGTCTTGATTTGGATGATGGCATCGGTTCCTTCGATGGCGTGTAAATCGCCGGAGTGCTCCTCGGTCACCGGTTTCATGCCGGTCCAGGCTGGATAGTGGTAGGTCACCTGAATTTCTTTCACTGCCGGCAGGTCGACCACGCGCATTTTATAGTGCAGTGAGACGAGTGGACCCGCAGTAACGTAATACTCCACATTCTCGGGCAGCCCGGCGAAAACGAACTGATAGGTCACGCCGGCTCCCGAACTGGGCGCGCGCTGCATAATCACCTGTTCCCATCCGGAGGCGCTCTGATAATGAGCAAAGAGCTGCGCCTTGGCAGGCTCGAAGCCGGTGATGTGCGCGGTAATGAGCTGATCGCTGTTCCGCCGCACGGTCACGCTCCCTGGATTGATCGAGATAGCGTAGAGCGGGGGCGCATTCTTCTTGGGACCGGACCAAAGCAGGGATGCTCCGTAGCCGAGATAACCGGGACCGGCGACGATCATCCAGATAAGCACGGTGAGACAGGCCACGCCTACGCCGCCGAGCGCAAAGAGACGATTACCGCGCATTAGCATCGACGGCTCGGCGCCCTGTACGTGCGCAAGCGTGTCGGCGGCCAGCAGTTCCATGAATGGATAATTTTCCTGCCTCGCTCGCTCCTGATAAGTCATCAAGCGCTGCCCCAGCCCGGCGCTGGCGCGCTCGGCATGACGCACTGCCTGGGCTTCGGTTAAACGCTTGATAGGTACTGCGACGCCGAAAATGGCAGCGGCAGCGAGCGCGGCAAGAATCACCATGCGCGATAGCGAAATGGCGTGCGCCGGAAAAGCGAGCTGATTGAGCAGCAGAACCAAGACCACGGTCACGAACAGCGCGGTACCCGTGAAGATGGCTGCGCCGCGCAGCCACGCTCCCAGCCGCAGGCGGTGATGCAGTCGCGTGATGTAGGAGTTGAGCTCATTACGGTAGCTCATGCTTCCTCCCGCGGCGTGCCCACGTAGCGGCTGGCGACCGCTGTCTCAGCGCTGGCAGCTGCCAATGCAAGCAGCATAACGTACCACCAGAGCAATACCGGCTGATTTTTTGTCTCACCTGAACGAGCACTCGCGTTTCGCGGCACAATGTCAGCCGAGCTTCCGCTCCAGAGCTGCTGAAGATCGTTGGGCAGCGACTCTAAATTCGATTCGCGGCGGTCGGGATTCACCCCAATAACCCTGTCCCGTCCATTGGCGAACCGGATCTGGTAAAAGCCTGCGCGCGTCAGCCGAAACGTTTGCGCGTTGCGCGCCTCGCTCAGCGAAAGCGGCCGCCGTCCGTCCGGATCGATCACCTCAAGGCTGGCAACTGTGCCTACCGGTACGCCCCCTGTACGCAGCTGGACGAAGGAATCCACCAGTCTCGAGCCGCTGAGCGGCTCACTGCCGGAAAGGTGCCGCGCCAGGCGGTCCACAAAGGCTACAAAGAGCGGATGTAACGGCAGGTCATTCGTCAGGTTTTCCATCCCCGACGCAAAAAGCAGCAAATGGCCTTCGCCAAGTTGCTTTTCGACGAGGAGCGGTGTGCCATCGGTGAGCCGTGCTGCTACGCGCGCCTGGGCTGGGTCTACGACTGCCGCGTAGAGTACCTTGACTTCAGACCAGCCGCCATTATCGCGTCCGGGCTGCGCCTGCTCGAGCGCGGGATGGCTGAAGTCCACCTGGGCGACACCGGCGGCATTGCCGGAGCGCGCATAGTTATGTGTATCCTGAACCTCGCCGCCCCACAACGGTATCGGCGCGTGCCGCGCTGCGCGTGTGCCGAGCACGATGAGTACATTGCCCCCTTTGGCGACATACGCAGTCAGGGCGTGCTCAAAGATTGAGGGCAGGGCAACGGTGTCGGAGAGCACCACGAAGGCGAACCGCGATGGGTCGACGTCGGTGGTCTGCTCCCGGGGCGTGGATTGCAAGACATACGAACCCTGCGCCGCCGCTGCCAGCGCCGCCCCAAAGTATGTTCCCGAGCGCGTATCGCCGGCATCATGCACGAAGAGAACGCGTTCGGGGTCCGACCGCCGCACTGCGAAAATGCTCGTGTCATCGGCCGGGAATGCGTCTCCGCCTTCGATGGCCACGGCGCAGCGGTTGAAGCCGTAGCCAACATCGAGCGGCGCAAAATCCACAGTCGCGCGTCCGTTCGCCGGCACATCCACCTTTCGCGTGGCAATAGGGTTTCCGTTCACAATAAGCGAGACCGTCTTCCTCGCTGCCGGGGTGCCAAAGCCTGCCACCACGGCGCGAACCCGCGAACGCCTGGGATCTCTCGGATCGGACAACTCCCCCGGGGCTTCTACGCTTTCGATTGTCCAGTTGGGAACCGTAGGGCCTTCGGCGACAGGATGTAATACCAGCCTTGCATTGCCTGGCAAGACCACATCGGCAAAGTTGGCCGGCATAGCACTGTGTTGCATGTCGCTGAAGAAATCGACATCGATGGGGCCGTGCACGGTTTCGGCAAGCGAGCGGACGGCTCGTGCAAGGTCGCCGAAGCTGGCCCGGCCGTCACCGGGCTGGATGCCTTCGAGAGCTGAGCGGAGCCGCGCGCCGTCTGTGATCGGCTCAGTCAGAATTTCAAGCTCTCCGCCGAGGGCCATGATCTGCGTCTTGTCCCCGGGGAGCTTTGCCTCGAGTGCAGCAAGCGCCTGCCGCTTGGCGTCGGCAAACCGTGTTGCGGCTCGCATGCTGAATGAGTTGTCGAGCACGATCAGATGCGTGCGGCCGTTCGCATCCGCGGCAGAACGCCGCACAAAGGGATTGGCGAATGCAAGCACTAGCAATAGCAATAAGGCAGCGCGCAGTGCAAACAGCAGCCGATATTTAAGCCGCCGATGGCGGGTCGAGCTTTGTGTGCCACGCTCAAAGAACATAAGCGAGCTCACTGGGCGAGGCGTGGTGACATGACGGCGCAGCAGATGCACAAAGACGGGTACGCCCAGCACCGCCAGGCCGGCAATAAACCATGGCGCAAGAAAGCCCATCAGTCACCTGCCTGTCGCAACGTCAAGTATTCGCGCAGCGCCAAATCGAGAGGCTGAGTGGTAACAAGAAGGTGATAATCCATGCCTGCTGCGCGCGCACCAGAGCGAAGCTGTTCGACGTGGGCATCGATTTTGGTTCGGTACGCGGTCTTCGTGTATTCCGGAATGACTTCAATTCTACGGTTGGTTTCGAGATCGACCAGGATGGCCGGCCCCTTCATTACCGGTTGAATCTCCTGCCGATCAAGAACCTGAAAGAGGATCACTTCATTGCCGTGGAAACGCAGTGGCGCTATGTTGGCAATTATCGTTTCCGGCTTCTCATAGAAGTCGGAAATGACGATGGCGATGCCTCGCCGATGCAGGGCATTCTGAAAGTGCTGGAGCGGCTTGGCAAAATCTGTCTGCGCCCGCGGGGTGGCTTGCTCCAGCCCGGCGAAGAGCCTGGCTAGCTGTCCCGGCCGCGTCGACGGGCGAATGTAGTCGCGCACTTCCTCGTCGAAGACGATGAGACCTGCGGCATCGCGTTGATTGTGAATGGCGAGATAGAAGAGGGCCGCCGCAAGGTAGCGCGCGTAGTCTATTTTGCTGGGCGGACTGGAAGTGTATTGCATGGAGTTGCTGGCGTCGAGCAGGACCGTGAGCTGGCTGTTAGTCTCCCCGCGATAGCGTTTGAGATAGCAGCGTTCCGTGCGTGCGAAGAGGTTCCAGTCCACATGACGCAGGTCGTCTCCCGGCGTATAGGCGCGGTACTCGGCAAACTCCTGGCTGAAGCCGAACTCGGGGGAACGATGCAGGCCGGCGACGAAGCCGTCCACAACCGTTTTTGCCAGCAGATCGAGCGAGGATATGCCAGCCAGCACTTCGGGATCGAGGAAACGCTGCATCAACCCTCCGTCGGCCGCGGCACCTGCGCCACGAGTTGCTTGAGAATTTCGTCTGCGTCGATGCGATCGGATTCGGCGTGGAAATTAAGAATAATGCGATGACGCAGCACGGGGAGGGCGACGGCCGTGATGTCGTCGTAGGTGACGTGATAGCGCTGGTGCGAAAGCGCCCGTGCCTTGGCCGCCAGTACAATAGATTGTGCCGCGCGCACGCTGGCGCCGTAGTTGGCATACTTTTTGATGAAGCCAGGCGCAGTCTCACTCTTAGGTCGCGTGGCGCGTACCAGACTCACTACCCAACGCGAAATGGTCTCGGCGATGGGCACCTTCCGCACCAGTTGCTGAAAATCGAGCAGCTCTTCAGCCGACGTTACGGCCTCTGCCTTCGTCTGGCATGTAGTTGTGGTGCGGTCGATGACTTTCAACTCGTCCTCGGCGCTCAGATCGTCAAGCAGCGAGTTGAAGAGGAAGCGATCCAGTTGTGCTTCGGGAAGCGAATAGGTGCCTTCCAGTTCTATCGGGTTTTGTGTTGCTAGGACAAAGAACGGCGCCGGCAGTCGGTAGGTGTGGCCGCGCACTGTGCAGGAGTGCTCCTGCATGGCTTCGAGCAGGGCGGATTGAGTTTTCGGTGGTGTGCGATTGATCTCGTCGGCCAGCAGTACATTGCCGAAGATCGGCCCTTCGACGAAGGTCCATTTGCGATGCCCGGTCTCCAAATCCTCTTCGATAATGTCGGTACCAGTAATGTCTGACGGCATCAGGTCGGGCGTGAACTGGATACGCCGGAACGCGAGGCCGAGCGTCTCCGCAATGGTTCGCACCATCAGGGTTTTGGCCGTACCGGGCATGCCCGTCAAAAGACAATGGCCGCCGACAAAGAGGGCGATCAAGATCTGGTCGAGCACCTCATCCTGTCCCACGATGACTGCGCGCACCTGCTCAAGAACTCGCTCGCGCACTGCGTGGAAACGCTTAACACCTCGCTCGAGGAGTGCTGCGTCTTCATCCAATCGGGCAAAAGAAGCCATCGAAGTCCTATCGCATTACTTGGGAGTTGTGGGTGATTGTTGCAACTGAAGAAGCAGCTTCTGCGCTGGGCGATAGCCTGGAGCAATTTCGAGTGCAGCCAGGACACACTCTTCAGCCTGGTCTTGCTTGCCGGCAGCGAAATATGCCTGTGCCAGGCTGAACTGCGCGCCAGCCTTGTCTACAGGATTGGATGCTGCGAAAGCGTTGTATTCACGGATTGCACCATCGTATTGCTTCTCCTTATAGAGCAAGTCGCCCAGGCGATGGTGCAGCTCTTCGTCGTTTACCGGGTAGATATAGTTGAGCCGCTCTAGCGTTGCCACGGCTTCGTCTGTTTGTCCTTGAGATTCTTCGAGCGTAGCCAGACGCTTTAGCATCTCCGGCATCTGGCCGCCCTGATGCTCATAGGCTGTCAGAATGGCGGCCTCCGCTTTCGAATCGCCACGGGCCTTGTCTGCGTCGGCGATGAATTCGTAGACATTCGCTTCGCCCACATATTCGGGATACATGGCAAGGACCGCTGGTGCATCCCTGAGCAGGGTGTCGTATTGCTTCCCCTGTGCTGCTGAGACGAGCACCTTGAGCTTGTCGCGCCACTCGTCGAAGTGTGCTGCGTCGCCGCCATACTTGTGGTCAATCCAGGTTAAGAATTGCTTGTCGAAGTCTTCTGGCACGAGGCCCAGATTCTGCTGCAGCACCTCGGGCGTGGTCAGCTGTTTCACATAGGAGTGGACCATGGCGAGGAGTTTGTCCTCGCCCCACTTCTCCTTAATGAACTCGCATATGGCCCCGGCCTGGAAATAGGAGACAACCACCTGCGAGGGGTATTCGGGATAGACGAAGCCTCGGTCGAGCTGCGAGACCGGTAAGAGTCTCTTATCGCGGATGGCAACGAGAACATCAGGTGTGATGCGGTTGCTCCACTCCGGAGAATGCTCGCCTTCCTCGTGCACAGCAAGGCCTTCAGTGAACCACCTGGGCACGCGATGATTTGTGGCAGTGAGGATGAATACATGGCTCATCTCATGCCAGAGTGTGGCGCCCCAGTTGAAGTCGCCTGGCTTGCGCGCCGAAGGACTGTCCATGGCAATGACATCGCCAAAAGTGACACCGAGCGCACCCAGGCCTGGCATGCCCAGGGTGCGCACGGCAAAATCCTCGTGGTTGGGATAGACCTCGATCTGCACTGGACCGTGAAGCTTCATGCGGTACTTTATCTCGTAAGCAGCGAGAATCGCATGTAGCTCCGGCTGCATGTAGGGCCGGAGAAGCGCAGCTTCCGTCTTAGAAAGCTTCAAAATGGTTGCCCCGTCGCCAATGGTCTCGAAATTCTTGTAGCTGTCGAGGAGGCGCAGACTATTGACAGTGGCTGCATCGCGATATTCGTTGTTGTAGCTTAGCTCCAGCTCCTGACGCGGCTCGTCTTCTTTGCCCAGCCGCATGAGTTCGATGCCCAAGGCCGAATGGGCTGGCCAAAGGCGCGGGGCAGCTTCGATAGCCTTGCGGTAGTAGGTCACCGCGTCCCGGTAGCGGTAATGCATCTCGATCTGATGTGCCACCAGGGCGTACCCTTCACCATAGTGGGGGTTGATCGCGGTAATTCTGGCGAACCATCGATCCGGAGCGCGGTCAGAGAGCAATTCGATAGCGGCGTGCATCGCCATTGCATCAAGTGCGTCTGCCTGGAGGGCAAGGGCCTTGTCAGCTTCGACTGAAGCCGTATCGCGGTCATCGTTTTCCAGAGCGAGTTGCGCCATCAGCTCATGGGCGTCGGCCCGCCCGGGATCGAGGGCAGTGGCTTTTCGCAAATAGGCAGTGGCCTGGCCATCGAAACTGTCGGAGGAGACGCGCGCCAGCCCGATATACGCCTCGGCATTCGCGGGGTCCTTTTGTAATGCTTCATGAAAGAGACCGGCAGCGTCAGCGTTATTGAAGCGTTGGTGCAGCAACAGGCCCCAGCGAACTTTGTAAAGAGCCTTGCTGTCTGCAGGCTGCGTTGCAAGACGGAACTGCTCATTGGCGCGGCTCCATTGTTCAAGACCCCAGAATCCTTCGGCCCGGAAGTAAGCATCGGAACTCCGCGTAAGAGCTGTGAAGCACGCCTCCGCTTGGGCATCATGCCCAAACTTGCGCTCGGTCCAGCAGTCGCCCGGAGAGGTGGCCCTAACCGTAAGTTGACCCATCAGCAAGAGTGCCGGAAGCAGGCAGATGCGTATCATTGCTCCAGTTTCTCCTGCACTTTGGACAGTTCGACTAGAGCGTCGGTCAATTGTTTCTTGTAATCCGCTGGGTCCATAGCTGCTTTGCGGTACCTCAGCATGTCGATCTTCCGTTCGAGCTCCTCTTTTTTGTCCAGCAAGGCGCGCTTGGCAGGATCGTTCGCGGCGAGCTGGCTCGCGCCGAGGCGCAGTAGCGTAAAGTTCGATAGCAGCATACCTTGACCGTTGCCAGCTTCGCGCACGGGCTCGCCGTGGCCGACATCATTAAAGACCGCATGTTCGGCAGCTAGCCGTTTTTCCGTGTTGTAAAAGGCGGCGGTTTTCTCGGTCGCGTAAAGAAAGGCTTCCATTGCGCTGACCGAGTCACTCTTGTCGGCGTCCGCGGACGGGTCCTCGAAGGCCTCGACCCAGTACCGTGCGAACACGGTCGCATTCTTTTCCGTGCCCGATTTGGTGGCGGCAATGACGGCGCGGCCTGGCTTTTCGAGCGCCTGCATTGCGCCACCACTGGCGCTGGTTGTATCGACGATAAGCTGGCGCCGCGATGGGACGCGGTCGCACATAGCGGCGATCTCGGCCGCAGTTACGTCGGGTCCTGGGAGATCGAATTTGTATTCGATGCCATCGAAGGAGCCGTGGCCGATGAGGATCAGCACGAAATCATCATCTGTCTTGGCCTCGCGCTCAACTGTGTTCATCGTGTCCCGGAACCGCGCCGCTGTGGCTTCGGCGCCCACGAGGGTGTAGACACGCGCTGTGGCGTCTGCGGCTTTGAAGATGCGGTCGAGGTCATTTGCGGCGGCGGCGAAACGCTGCTCGTACTCGGGTTCGCCGCCAAGTCCGGCAACGATCACATAGAAGGTTCGAGCGTGCGCCGCGAGAGCAAGCAGACAGGTCAACGCCAGCAGCAGGCCGCGCTTCACACCACACCCCATTTGCGGCGCAACAGCCAGTCTGCGGTTGCCAAGCCCAGCAGAAACAGGAGAAATATGGGCATGTTCCACAACTCTTTAATGGTGCGGACGGAGATGCCAGCTTCCGAGTAAGAGATGTCGCGCGGCAGATTCCCGAGCTCGGAGGGGTTCCAATAGCGTCCGCCCGTTTCCGATGCCAATTGTTCCAGGAGATGACGGTTCTGTTCCGTGTGGAAGTTTTCCGCGACTCCGTTCTCGCGTTGAAAGGTCACCAGGTCGCGGCCCAATTCCTGAGACTGGCCGTCTGCGGTTTCTGCTGACACTTCTGCGAGATAGGCGCCTGGTTTCTCCGCGGTCCACTCGGCCTGGTACTGCCCAGGCGTGGTTTCCGAAGGCCTCAGTTCGACCAGAGCATCGACCCCCTGAGGACCGAGGATGTGAACCGAAACATGCGCTTCCGTGGCCGGTTGGAAGGTTCTATCTCGCACCTGCGCCGTGATTTGTACGTCCCCTTCGTCCATGAGAAGACGCACTGGAATGGAAGCGGAAACAGGACCCGGCGACTCGGCGACCAGCCAGCGCAAGAGTTGCTGCCAAAAAAGATCATGCGCGGGGTCACCGAGGGCTTCGCTCATCTGCCAGCGCCAGGTACCGCCGGTGGCGAGGATGGCGGTGCGGCCGCTTCCGTAGCTCTCGGTGACGAGTAGCGGCAGTGTGCGATGGCCGGCATGAAGGTCGACCAACTCAGTTGCGCCGGGCTTGGGCGAACCGGCGTCTTCATAGTCGGCGAGATAGGCCAGCTTCCTCCATCGCTCCGCGTTTTTCTGGGGGTCGTCGAGGAGCCGCGTGACGGGCGAATCCATGCCTGCCGCGGTTAGCTCTACCACGGCGGGATTGCGGCGGAAGTTGTGATTGCCTGAGGGGAGGAAAGTTGGCAGCAACGCGTTCAGGCTCGACGCGCCCCAGCCGCCGTCGCTCAGGGAAGATCTTCCGCCCAGAAACAGGATACCGCCACCGCGACGGTCGACGTACTCTCGCAGCAATTGCTGCTGCAGAGGCGTGAAGTAATCAGCTGCGACCGAGCCGATGATGATGCCGGCGTAGCCAAAGAGATCTTCAGCGCGCACCGGAAAGCCTTGAGCTAGCTCAGCAGGATTGCTAATGCCCTGGCGATAGATCTTGTTCTCGCTGGTTCGCAGCATCGAGACGATCTCGATTGTGGGGTCGT
>Ga0306921_10001674_pt1 | contig 21745 bp, 18 predicted proteins | sample sta12Cox44000080_FD_203760 | JGI IMG/M metagenome (GOLD analysis project Ga0306921, IMG submission 203760) | Lab enrichment of tropical soil microbial communities from Luquillo Experimental Forest, Puerto Rico - statoxic.12C.oxic.44.000.080 (v2)... | ecosystem: Environmental > Terrestrial >...
CGGCCCCGACGCCAAGCTGGGCTACCTGTTCATCCTACCCACCGTGGTGCTCGTGCTCTCCCTCGTCGCCTATCCGTTCTGCTACGCGATCTACCTCAGCATGACCCGCAAGTACGTGGGCGTGCCGCCCGTCTTCGTGGGGCTCGACAACTACATCAAGCTCACCCACGACGGCTTCTTCCAGCGCGCGGTGATCAACAGCTTCATCTTCACCTTCGGCTCGGTCGGGGTGAAGCTGGTGCTGGGCATGGTCATGGCCATCGTGCTGACGTCCGCCATTCGCTGGCGCAGCTTCTGGACGGGCGTGCTCCTGATACCGTGGGTCGCCCCCACCGTGGTCTCCGCCCTGAACTTCCTGTGGATCTTCGACTACAGCCTCGGAGTGCTGAACTACTTGCTGGTCAAGGTCTTCCATATCCTTCCTCAAGGTGTGGGCTGGCTCAGCGAGCCCAAGACGGCCATGCTCTCCGTGATCGGCGTGAACATCTGGCGCGGCTTCCCCTTCTTCGGTATCAGCTTCCTCGCGGGACTCAAAGCCATCCCCGTTGAGATGTACGAGGCGGCCGCGGTGGATGGGGCGGGCCCGCAGCGCCGCTTCGTCCACGTGACCCTGCCCGGCATCCGCAACATCCTGATCATCGTCACCCTGCTCTCGACCATCTGGACCTTCAACGACTTCCAGATCGTCTACATCCTGACCAAGGGCGGCCCCGGCGGCGCCACCCAGGTCCTCCCCGTATTCACCTACGAGATCGCCTTCGGAGCCCAGCGCCTGGGCGAAGCCATCGCGGTGGCGCTCTACATGCTGCCCGCCATGGCCGCTGTGATCATCGTCCTCGCCCGCTACATGCGCAAAGGCCGGAAATGATTTTCGAGCTGAAGCGCGGGCGGAGCGGAGGCGACGGCCGCGGTGAGGCGAGGGCTGAGTCGATTTTCGAGCTGAAGCGCGGGCGGAGCGGAGGCGACGGCCGCGGTGAGGCGAGGGCTGAGTCGATTTTCGAGCTGAAGCGCGGGCGGAGCGCAGGCGAGGCCCGCGGTGAGGCGAGGGCTGAGTCAAAATGAACAAGGGCCTGACGGCGCGCTTGCAGCTCGCGGGGTCCTACGGCTTCCTGGTGGGCCTGGTCGTCCTCGTCGTCTTCCCGTTCTACTGGATGACGGTGACATCCTTCAAGGGCGAGGAGCAGATGCGGAGCCTCGTCAGCATGTTCTGGCCCCGTCCCCTCGTCACCGACAACTATCGCCATCTTCTCGGTAAGACCGAGTTCGTCACCTGGTTCGGCAACAGCGTCCTCGTGTCCGTGAGCAGCACGCTTCTCGCCACCGCCATCGGCACCATCGGCGCCTATGCGCTGGCCCGCCTCAAGTTCCTCGGGCGCGCCTTCATGTCGAGCGCGGTGCTCATCACGTACCTCGTGCCGCCCGCCATCCTCTTCATCCCGCTCTACGCGCAGATCCGCACCCTCGGCCTGGCCGACAGCCTGGGCGGCCTCATCGCCGCCTATCCGTCCTTCACCATTCCCTTCGTGACCTGGCTCCTCATGGGTTACTTCGAGTCCATTCCCGTGGAGCTCGAAGAAGCGGCCATGATCGATGGGGCGACGCGCTTCGGAGCCTTCCGACGGGTGATCCTGCCTCTGGCCGCTCCCGGTGTGCTTGCGGCCAGCCTCTACGCCTTCACGCAGGCGTGGAACGAATTCCTCTACGCGCTGGTCTTCATCACCGACGTGCGGCTGCGGACCCTACCCGTAGGCCTCTCCACGTTCATCACGGGCGACGTGTACGGCTGGGGCTACCTCATGGCGGGCGCCGTGCTGACCACGATTCCGGTCATCGCAGCGTACATCTACCTGCAGAAGTACATGGTCGAGGGGCTGACCGCAGGCAGCGTGAAGGGTTGACAGGTCGAGCGCCGATTGTGTACAAGAAAGGCCTGATGCAGCAGGAGCTCAAGCGCGCCGAGACGAAGAGCCGGCTGGGGTCCCGCCGAGGGGGACGCCCAGCGACAGCGATGGTGCGCGCCAAGGGAGAGTTCTGAACCAACTCTAGCTACGTTTCCGGACCATGAGGCCCGCGACCATCACGTCGCGGGCCTTTTGTTTTTCCGGAAACCAACGAGGAGCGAACGCATGAGCACCTGGAACGGTTCGATATCGGGCATCTGGCTGCCGCTGATCACGCCCTTCGTCGACGGGCAGGTCGACTTCGCGAGCTACGAACGATTGCTGGAGCACTATCTGGAGACGGCCGTGAGCGGCTTCTTCCCGCTCGGCACCACGGGCGAGAGCCCCACCCTGGACGATGACGAGATGGACGCCATCGTGGAGCAAACCCTCGCCGTGGTGGGGGGGCGGGCGCCAGTCTTCGTGGGGGTCGGTGGCAACGTCACGAGCAAGGTGGTGAAGACGCTCGACCGCCTCCAGCGGCAGGCCTTCGACGGCATCGTGTCGGTCTGCCCCTATTACAATCGGCCGAGCCAGGACGGCCTCCACGAGCACTTCACCCGCGTCGCGGCCGCCACCGATCGTCCCATCCTGATCTACAACATCCCGTACCGTACCAGCGTCAACATGACCAATGACACATTGCTGGAGCTGGCGCAGCTTCCCAACATCGTTGGAGTCAAGGACTCCTGCGGCAATCTCGCCCAGTCCATCGATCTTTTGCGTCGGCGTCCCGACGGCTTCACGGTGATGACGGGCGACGATCCGTCGCTCTACACCATCCTCGCCCACGGCGGCGACGGCGGGATCCTCGCCTCCTCGCACCTGGAGACGGCGCGCTTCCGCAAGGTCTACGAGCGCATGGCGGCCAATGATCATCGAGCGGCCCGCGCCGCGTGGTCGTCCCTGGAGACGCTGGTATCGCTGCTCTTCCGCGAGGCCAATCCCATGCCGATCAAGTACTGTCTCTGGCGGCAGGGCCTGATCGCCTCTCCCGAGTGCCGCCTTCCCCTGACGCGCATCTCGCGAGAACTTGCCGGGGAGCTGGACCGGGCTCTCGAGGCGATGCCTTCCCTCGCCGCAGAGGCGAGTGTCAGGCGATAGGGTGATCATCGCGGAGGGCAACGAGCAGCCTTCGCAGCCAGACGCGGATCATCTCGCGGCGATAGTCGGCGGAGCCCATCACATCGGAGAGGGGCTCCGCCTCGGTCGCGGCGGCCTCCGCCGCCTCGCGCGCGACGGCGTCGGTGAGGATCTGTCCCTGCGCCACCCGCTCCGCGCCCCCCGCGCGGACAGGGGTGGGCGCGGCGCCCCCGAGGCCGATCCTGATCGTTTCCACCCGCTGCCCGGCGTCTACGGTGAAAAGAGCGGCCACGCCGACGAGGGGCTTGTCCTCCGCGGAACGGGGACAGAACTTCACGTAGCCGCTCCGGGCCGCCCCAGGCGGAGCGGGCACGCGCACGCCGGTCAGGATCTCGCCGGATGCGAGAGCCGTCTCGTAGAAACCGGTGAAGAATTCGGCGATGGGAACCACGCGCTCGCCGGCTCCATGGGCCACCCGCACTTGGGCGTCGAGACAGAGGAGCGCGGGAGCGGGATCCGAGGCCGCCTCCGCGTAGCAGAGGTTGCCGCCGAGGGTCGCCGTGCTACGGATGGCGGGTGTGGCGACCCGTCTTGTGGCGTGGGCGAGCAGCGGCCAGCCCGAACGCACCGCACCGTGACGGGCGAGCACGGCCAGGGTGGTCATAGCTCCGATCTCGAGGACGCCGTTGTCCGCGCCGACCTCCGTGAGGGCAGGGATACGATGCAGGGAGACGAGACCGTCGGGCGCCACGAGGCCGAGACGCATCGTCGGCACGAGTGCGGTGCCCCCGGCGATGATCCGCGCCTCGCCCTCGAATCGCGCGAGGATCTCCAGCGCCTGCGGCACGCTCTCGGGCTCGGCCAGCGTGAAGGGGCGGAGGCGCATCAGCGGCCCGTCGCCACCGCAAGCACCGCCTCGACGATCTTCGTGTAGCCGGTGCAGCGGCAGAGATTGCCGGCGAGGGCCTCGCGCACGTCGTGCTCGCTGGGCGCAGGACTCGCGGCGAGGAGAGCGCGCACGGACAGCAGCATTCCCGGCGTGCAGAAGCCGCACTGGACCGCTCCCGCCCTCACGAACGCAACCTGGAGCGTATCGGGCTCTCCCTCCCGATCGAGCCCTTCCACGGTGATCACGGCACGCCCGCGGATGCGCGCGGCCAGGACCAGGCACGAGCGCACGGGCTCGTCATCGAGCAGCACGGTGCACGTGCCGCACACCCCTTCTCCGCAGCCGAACTTGGTGCCGTGGAGGGCGAGGCCGTCCCGCAGGAGGTCGAGCAGCGTCCAGTGCGCCGACGCCTCCGCCTGGCAAGGCCGGCCGTTGAGGGTGAAGTCGAACGACAGCGTCATGCGGACGGAGCGGCGGGAGCGAGGGCGGCCTGCACGCGCTGGGCGAAGACGCCTGCGAGCTCCTTCGCCTTGACCTTCATCACGGCATCACCGATCGAGCCCAGGCGGCCAAGCACGGTGACGTCGCTCGCATACGCGACGGTTGTGGCACCGTCGGCGGCCGGGGCGAGCTCCAACGTATTGCGCAGCTCGATGCGGCTCCCGAGGCGGCTGTCCTCGCCACGCCCCTCCGAGACGAGCCGCCGCGGCGGATCCCTCTCCACGATCTCCATACGCACGTCCTGCCGGGTGGAGAGAAAGCCCACCTTGACGGCGAGACGGAGCCGGTAGATGCGGTCATCCACCACCTCGAGATCATCGCAGCCGGGGATGCAGGGAGCGAGGCGCTTGGGGTCGAGGAGAAAGGCCCAGACGGCTTCGGGGGAGGCATTGACGGTGAAGCGCTCTTCGAAATGGGGCACGGGAGCCCCCTCACCCTGCCCTCTCCCCATCAGGGGGAGAGGGATGGATCTTCAGCGCTGCGAGAATGCGCTCGGCGGTAAGCGGGAACTGGGTCACCGGAGCGCCCACAGCGCGGGAGACGGCATTCATCACGGCGGCGGGGGTGGGCGTCATGGCCGGCTCGCCGATGCCCTTCGCGCCGAACGGCCCGAGGCCCTGGCCCGACTCGAGGAGCAGGGTGACGACGGGCGGCGCGTCGAGCGTGGTGGGGATCTTGTAGTCGAGGAGATGCGGGTTCTTCGATACGCCCTCTTCGAGGATCACCTCCTCGAGGACAGCGTGACCGAGCCCCTGGATGGCGCCGCCTTCGATCTGTCCCTCGGCGCTCTGCCGATTGATGGCCTGTCCGATGTCGTAGCAGGCGGCAAGCCGGGTCACGCGCGTCTGACCCGTCTCCTCGTCCACCTCGACCTCCACCGCCTGCGTGCCGAAGGTGTAATCGTTGAACGGCTTGCCCTGCCCGGTGGCGGGATCGATGGTGGCCGCCGACGGCGCGTCGTACTTGTCGAGGGCCTGCACGGGCCGGCCCGCCGCGGTGGCCGCCTTCACGAGAGCGGGAAAAGGCACGGCGCGATCCGGCGCGCCACGCACCATGGCTCGTCCCTCGGCGAGGTCGATGTCCTCGGGGCCGGCCTCGAGCATCTCGGCGGCCTGGTTCGCCAGATGCCGTCGCACTTCGTACGCAGCCTTGAGCACGGCGTTGCCGGACATGAAGAGCTGGCGGGTCGCCGTGGTCGTCCCCGCGCGCGGCGTGAAGTGGCTGTCGCGCCCCACCGCGGTGACCTGATCGAGGGGCAGGCCCAGCACTTCCGCGGTGATGGAACAGAGCGAAGAGGTCTGCCCCCCTCCCACGTCCGGCGCGGCGCAGCGGACCAGCGCCGTGCCGTCGAGCTCCATACCCACCCACGCCGATGCGGAATCACGCGTCCAGCACATGCGCCCGTAGGGCGTGAAGGAGGCGGCGAGCCCGCGAGCTACACGTCTCGGGCCCTCGGCGACACGCACGGAGCCGAGAGCCTCCCACGCCCGCCGCATCGTCTCGCCCAGAAACGGCTCGCTCTCCAGCACCTGCCCCGTGCCGATGCTGTCCCCTTTGCGAAGGAAGTTCTTCTCTCGGAGCTCGAGGGGATCCATGCCGAGGGCCCGGGCGAGGGCGTCCATCTGACCCTCGTAGGCGACGCAGGTCTGGATCGAGCCAAAGGTGCGATACGCGCTGGCGATGGGATTGTTGGTATAGACGGTGAACGCGTCCACCTTCACGTGGGGCACCCGATAGGGCCCGGTGGCCGTGACCAAGCTGTAGAGAAGCACCCAGGGAGAGAGCGCGGCATAGGCGCCCGAGTCAGAGATGAGCTCGGCCTCCACCGCGACCAGCTCGCCCGAACGGGTGGCACCCGTCTTGTAGCGCAACACGTAGGGATGCCGCTTGCCGTGGCCGATGAAGCTCTCCTCACGCGAGAAGACGAGCTGCACGGGCCGGCGCGTCTTCCACACGAGGAGGCCGAGCAGACACTCCACCGTGACGTCCTCCTTGCCGCCGAAGCCGCCGCCCAGGTAGGCGCCTTCCAGACGCACGCGGCTGTGGGGCAGCCGCAGCACCTCGGCCACGTCGCGGAAGTGCTCGAGCACCTGCGTGCTCACGCGCAGCACCAGCAAGCCCTCGGCGTCGATCCAGCCGACGCCCGTCTCCGTCTCCAGGTAGAGGTGGTCGACGAAGGGCGTACGGTAGGTCTGCTCGACCACCACCTCCGCACGGGCGAGGCCGGCCGCGGCGTCACCCTTCCGGATATGCCAGGCGCGGAGAAGATTGCCGCCGTCGTGGACCTGGGGCGCCCCGGGCCTCATCGCCTCCACTGGGTCGTAGATGCCAGGCATGGGCTCGTAGTCCACGCGAACGAGCTCGGCCGCCGCGGCGGCGATTTCCGGCGTCTCGGCCGCGATGGCGACCACCGGCTCGCCCTGGAAGCGGACGCGGTCCTCGGCGAGGACGGGCTGGGTGGCGAGCACCGCGCCCGCCGTCGCCTCCGCCATGCGGCCGGGCAGCTCCATGCGCAGCGAGTTTTGAGGCACGTCGACGTGGGTGAGCACGGCGACCACCCCGCGGAGCGCGCGCGCCGCGCTGGTGTCGAGGCGCGTGATGCGCGCGGAGGCGTAGGGGCTGCGGACGATGCGTCCGTGGAGCATGCCCGCGATGGCGAGATCGCCGGCGTAGATCGGCCGCCCCAGCACCTTCTCCCAGGCGTCGGCTCTTGGTTCCGACTTGCCGATCACGCGATAGGCCATCGGCCTCGGTCTGCTTTCCGCGACGGCATGCTCCCCCTCACTATCTCAGCCCTCGCCTCCCCGCTCGAGGCGAGCGGCTCAGCTCGAACTATCTCAGCCCTCGCCTCCCCGCTCGAGGCGAGCGGCTCAGCTCGAACAGCGCCCTCTCCCCCTCCGGGGGCGAGGGGATCTGGCATCCCTCTCCCCTCGAGGGGAGAGGGCAGGGTGAGGGGTGACCGTGCCACGAGCACGCGCATCAGACGTCCCAGCCGCCGTCCACCGTCACCGACTGCCCCGTCATGTTCTTCGACTCGTCGGACACGAGAAAGAGCACGGCATTGGCGATGTCCTGGGAGACGGTGACGCGGCGGAGCGCCATCTCGTCGACGTACTCCTGATGAACCTGCTCAGGTGTCCAACCGCGCTTCTTCGCCTTCTCGCGGCAGAGCTTGTCCATGCGATCGCCCGCCACGATTCCCGGATGGAGCGCGTTGACGTTGATGTTGTGACGTCCCACCTCGAGGGCTACCGTGCGCGTGAAGCCGCGCAGCGCCCACTTCGACGACGAGTACGCGGCGCGGTACTTGTACCCGCGCAACCCCGAGGTGCCGCTGATGTTCACGACCTTGCCGTACTTCCGCGCGATCATGCCGGGCAACACGTGCTTCGTCGGCAAGAACGTGCCCACGATGTTCGCCTCGAGCACGAAGCGGAAGTCTTCCACTCTAATCTCCTGCACCGGGGTCTCGATGGGTCCGGTCACCCCCGCCGCGTTCACGAGGATGTCGATGCGCCCGAAGGTCTCCACCGTCCGCGCCACCATCTTCTCCACCGCGGCCTCATCGGTGACGTCGCACGGCACGACGAGGGCACGGCGCCCGAGCTTCTCGACCTCCCCACGGAGCGCCTCGAGAGGCGGCACCTCGCGGGCGGCGAGAGCGAGGTCCGCGCCCTCGCGGGCGAGAGTGAGACAGATGTCGTGCCCCATGCCCTTGGCGGCGCCGGTGACGAGGGCAATGCGCTGCTCGAGCTTCATGACACGTAGCCCTCCCGGCGATCGAGGTCGCGCTCGGCGGCGGAGCGCTCGGTGGGATCGCCGTAGCCGCCTCCCCCGCACGTCTCCAGCAACACGAGGTCGCCCTGGGCAAGCTTCATCGTCTCCTTCCCGCGCACATCGCGCTCGCGCGGCGTCCCTGGGTTCAGGGTGATGCGGAAGGGCGCGGCGGCCTTGCCTCCGAAAAGCCCGTAGGGCGGCACCACGCGCCGCTCGATCATGGTGGTGAGGGTCACGTCGGGGCCAAGCACGCGGTACGCGCGCCGGAAGCCGAGGCCCCCGCGATGCCGGCCGTCCCCGCCCGAGTCTGGACGGAGGGCCAGCTCCTCGACCATGAGCGGATATTCGCTCTCCACCACCTCCACCGGCGTGTTCATGACGTTCGACATGTGCACGCGAATGGCCGAAGCGCCGTCCTTGCCCGCGGTTGCGCCCTCACCGCCCCCGTGAACCTCGTAGTACACGGCCCAGCGTCCGTCCGCCAGGCGCGCGCCGAGGATGAGCAGGCCCGCGGTGGTCGGCCCGCCCGCCGGGACGCGATCGGGAATCAGCGGGGCGAGGGCCTGCACGATGGCGTCGACCACGCGCTGCGAGGTCTCGTGATTGCCGCCCACCACAGGACGATCGGGGTCGGCGCTCAGCACGCTGCCCGGCGGCACGACCACCCGGAGCGGACGATAGCAGCCCTCGTTGGGCGGGGCCTCGGGAGCCACCAGAGCCTTCATGGCGTAGTACACGCCGGAGCAGGCGATGTAGTAGGTAGTGTTGACGGGGCCGAGGGCCTGCGGATCCGTCCCCGTGAAGTCGAAGGTCGCTTCGTCGCCGCGCTTCTCCACGCGCACCTTGACGCGGATGCGCCGGTCCTCGATGCCGTCGTCGTCGAGGAAGTCCTCGCCCTCCCAGGCGCCGTCGGGAAGGGCGCGCAGCGCCGCCCGCATCTGCTCCTCCGACTCATCGTGCAGGCGCTCGAAGCAGGCGGACACCGTTTCACCTCCGTAGTGGGCGAAGAGCTCGTGGAGCCGGCGGCCCGCCACGTCGTTGGCAGCGAACTGGGCGAAGATGTCTCCTTCCCGCTCGTCACGGCCGCGCAGGTTCGAGAGCACGAAGTCGAGGGCGGGCCGCTCCGGGCCGTCCTTGGAGAAGAGTCGGATGGGCGCGATGCGGAGCCCTTCCTGGTAACACTCCGTCGCCCACGGCACGTAGCTCCCCGGTACCGCGCCGCCGATGTCCGCCCAGTGCGCGAGGTTGATGGCGAAAGCGACCAGCCGCTCCTGGAAGAAGACGGGCCGCACCGCCTTGACGTCGGGCAAGTGGTTGCCGCCCACCTCGGGCAGGTTGAGGAACCACACGTCGCCGTCGCGCAGGCTCGCCGCGGGCACGCGCTTGAGGAACTCCTTCACCGTGAAGCCCATCACGCCCATGTGGATGGGAATGTCGCGCCCCTGGGCGATGAGCCGCCCCTGCGCGTCGGTGAGCGCAGACGAGAGATCGCCCGCCTCCTTGAGGAGCGGCGAGCGTGCGGAGCGCATCACGATCACACTCATCTCCTCGGCGATGGCGTAGAGCCCGTTGCGCACGACCTCTAGAGTGACGGGGCTGAGGGGAGCCTTCATGCGCGACCTCCCACCTCGATGACCAAGTTGCCAAGCCGGTCCGCCACGCAGCGCTGACCCGGATAGACGATGGTGGTCGACCACTCGTCCTCGATCATGGCCGGTCCCGCCACCACGTGGCCCACGGGCAGGCTCGCGCGGTCGTAGCGCGGCATCTCCACCGCCCCCGTCTCCGTGAAGTAGGCGCGATGCGTGCCGGTGGAGCGCGCGGAGTCACCCGCGGTGGGCGGAGGCAGGGGCAAAGGCTCCTCCAACACGCGCGCGGTGACGCGGAGGTTGACGCACTCCACGTTCTCGCCGGTGGCGTAGCCGTAGAGCTGGCGGTGCCGCGCCTCGAAGGCCGCTTTCAGGGGAGCGGGGCCGCCGGGGACCCAGCCGATCTCGAGCTCGTAGTTTTGTCCCACGTAGCGGAAATCGATGCTCCGCTGCACGGTCACCTGCGCGAGCTCGTGCCCCTCGTCGAGGAGGGGTCGCAGGCACTGGCCTTCCAGCGTGCGGAAGCGCTCCTCAACGACCTTGGCGTCCCAGGCATCGATCCGGCCGCGGTGCGTCTGCACCGTGTCGTAGCGCAGCGGCGACACGAGGCAGCCGAGGGCGGAGAAGGCGCCGGAGTGCGCGGGCACCACCACGCTACCGATCCCGGCCTGCCGCGCCAGCGCTCCTGCGTGCAGCGGGCCGGCGCCCCCGTAGGCGATGAGGGAGAACTCGCGGAGATCGTAGCCGCGCTGCACGGACACCAGGCGGAGCGCGCGCAACATGTTGGCGTTGGCGACCTCGACCACTCCGTGCGCCGCCTCGATCAGGCTCCATCCGAAGCGCTGGGCGAGGGGCGCGATGACGGCCTCCGCGCGCGACGGATCGAGGTGAATCGACCCGCCGTACACGCGCTCCGGGTTGAGATAGCCCAGGAGGATGTTGGCATCGCTCACCGTGGGCTCCTCGCCCCCCTGCCCGTAGCAGGCGGGACCGGGCACGGCGCCCGCGCTCCGCGGCCCCACCTTGAGGGCGCCCGTCCCCTCGATGCGGGCGATAGAGCCGCCGCCCGCACCGATGGACTCTACGGCGACCATGGGTAATCGCGCGGGATAGTCGCCGAGCTTGCGCTGTCCCGCCGTCTCCGGCACGCCGTCGGCAATGAGACAGACGTCCGTGGTGGTGCCGCCCATGTCGAAAGCGAGCGCACGCGGGATGCCGAGGGCGCGCGCGGTGTGGGCGGCCGCCGCCACGCCGCCCGCCGGTCCCGACATGGCCATGCTCAGCGGGCGCGCCTTGGCGGCGTCCACCGACATCATGCCGCCCGCCGAATGCAGGAGATGGAGCGGCTTGCCTCCGGTGCGCCGGACGAGGTCGTCGAGGTAGCGGGCGGCCAGGGGCATCACGGAGGCGTTGAGCGCGGTGGTGCAGCCCCGCTCGTATTCCCGGAACTCCGCATTGATCTCGCTGGAGACGGACACGTAGGGGAAATGCGCCTCCAGGGCGAAGCGCAGCGCTTGCTCGTGACCGGAGGCGGCGTAGGCGTGCACGAGGCAGACCGCCACGCTCTCGATGCCCTCGCGCTTGAAGTCCTCCACGATCGTGGGAAGCTCCTCGAGGTGAAGGCGGGTCAGCACGGTGCCGTCCGGAGTCACGCGCTCCGTCACCTCGCGCCGGAGCCGGCGCGGCACCAGCGGTTCCGCCTTGGCGGGCAGGTCGAGCCGGTAGAGGTGCAGCCGGCTCATGCGGCCGATCTCCAGCACGTCACGGAACCCGCGCGTGGTGATGAAGCCCACGGGAGCGCCGCGATGCTCGACGATGGCGTTGGTGACCATGGTCGTTCCATGGGCGAGGGTGGCCCAGGGCCCCGTGCGCGGGGCGAGGGTGGCAATCCCGTTGAGCACGCCCTCCGCAGGATTGGCAGGCGTGGTCGGCACCTTGCAGGATTCCATCCCTCCGGTGGGATCCCAGGCCACGACGTCGGTGAAGGTGCCGCCCACGTCGACGCCGATGCGTACGCCCTCAACCATGCCTCGCCTCTCCTCTGCCCTCATCACGGGAGCTCACGCCAGCACCATGAACGCGTCGGCAGGTAGGCTCAGGTGCACGGTCTGGCCGGGAGCGAGCGGCAGGGGCGCCGGCTCCGTGACAAAGGCCCGCACCTGCTGGCCGTCACCGAGGCGCGCCGTCACCTCGGTGAGCGCACCCTGATAGACGATCCCCTCGATGCGCGCAGCGGCGGTGCCGGTGCCGGGGGCGGCGGCCAGATGCACGCGCTCCGGCCGGATGGCGAGCTCCACGTCGCGGCCCATGGCGAGCGCACCCACCGCGCTCACCTTGATGGTCAGCCCGGGCGAGAGCGCCACGAGGTCGGCGCCTATCGCGCGTCCTCGCAGGATGGTAGAGGCGCCGATGAAGTCGGCCACGAAGCGGGTGGCCGGCCGTTCGTAGACGTCGCGCGGCGTGCCGAGCTGCTCGATGCGGCCACGGCTCATCACCGCAATGCGGTCGGAGAGACCGAGGGCCTCTGCCTGGTCATGGGTCACGAACACCGTGGTGATGCCGACCGAGCGCTGGATGGCGCGGAGCTCGTCGCGCATCTCCTCGCGGAGCTTCTTGTCGAGCGCGGCCAGGGGCTCGTCGAGGAGAAGCACGCGCGGTCGATAGACGAGGGCGCGGGCGAGCGCCACGCGCTGCTGCATGCCGCCCGACAGCTCGGCGGGCTTCTGGCGGCCGAGCCGGTCGAGGCGCACGAGGGCGAGGGCCTCCGCCACCCGGCGCTCGATCTCGGCGGCGGGGACACGGCGCTCCCGGAGGCCGAAGGCCACGTTCTCGAACACGGAGAGGTGCGGGAAGAGCGCGTAGGATTGAAAGACCACGCCGAGGCCGCGCCGGTGAGCGGGGAGGCCCGTGACGTCCTCGCCGTCGATGAGGATGCGGCCCGCCGTCGGCTCCACGAAGCCCGCGATCAGGTTGAGCGTCGTGGTCTTGCCACAGCCCGACGGCCCGAGGAGGGAGAGGAACTCACCTTCCAGGATGGCCAGGTCCATGGCGTCGACAGCGCGCACGCCGCCAAAGTCGCGCGTGCAGGTCCGGAGCTCCACGACCGCCTTCGCCATCAGGTCCTCCCCCGGCAGGGGAGAGGCAACATGTAGGAGCTCATCGGTGATGGAGAAAGACACGGCCAAGCCCCGTGAAGCGATCGGCGAGCCAGATGACGGCAAAGGTTGCGGTGATGAAGAGCGTGGACATGGCGGCGATGGTCGGATCGGTGTAGTTGACCACGTAGCTGTACATGGCCACGGGCAGGATCTCCGTCACCCGGTTCGAGACGAAGAGGGAGACCACGAACTCGTTGACGGAGACGACCACCGCGAAGAGGAGCGCGGCGAAGAGGCCGGGGCGCAGGAGCGGCAGCGTCACGCGTCGGAAGACACGCCAGGGCGTGGCCCCGAGACTCGCCGCCGCCCGCTCTAGCGCGGCGTCGAGATTCCGCACGCTGACCCAGACGGAGCGCACCACGAAGGGGAGCACGAGGGCCACGTGCGCAGCGATCAGCACGGCCCGGCTCCGGATCATGCCGAGGGAGGCGGCGAGGATGAGGAAGCCGAGGCCCGCCGCCACGCCAGGAACCACGAGCGGCGAGAGGAGGAGCGTCGCCCACAGGGTGGGCAGGCGCAGCTTGCCGCGCTCCAGGGCGAGCGCAGCCGCCGTCCCCACGGGCAGCGCCACCGCCACCGCGCCCAGCGTCACCCAGAGGCTGTTCAGCGCCGCGCGCTGGAACTGCGGATAGGTGAGCGCATTCTCGTACCAGCGGAAGGAAAAGCCCGACGGGGGAAAGGAGAGGATGGCTGTGGGATTGAACGACACCACGATCACCACCACCGTGGGCAGCGTCATGAAGGCCACCAGCGCCGTCACGGCAGCCTTGAGCATCACGCCGTGCGCGCGCCGGCACGGCCCACTCCGGCCAGCAGCGCGATGGTCATGACCAGGGCGAGAAGCGCAAAGGCCGCTGCGCCCGGCCAGTTGAAGGAGTCGAGCCCCCGGTCCTTCACCACGGTGGCGATCATCTGCACCTTTCCGCCGCCGAGGAGGGCGGGCGTCGGATAGGCGGAGAGGGTCCACGCGAAGACGATGAGGCTCCCCGACACGATCCCCGGCGCGGACAGAGGAAGGGTCACGCGCCAGAATACGCGGGCGGGCCGCGCACCCAGGCTCGCCGCCGCGCGCTCGTACACGGGATCGATGTGGCTGATCCCCGCGGCGAGCATGAGGATCATGGTCGGCATGGAAAAGTGCACGAGACCGACCAGCACGCCACGCTCCGTGAAGAGCATGGGGATGGGCCAGGTGATCACTGCGTTGCCGAGGACGAGGATCCAGGCGTAGGTGCGCACGATGGCGCCCGTGAAGAACGGCGCCAGGGTCAGGACGAGGAGCGTCGAGCGCACCCGGGCGGAGCCGGTACGGGCCAGCATATAGGCGACGGGATAGGAGGCGACGAGGGTGAGGACGGTGGTGGCGGCGGACAGCCACACCGTGTCCCAGATCACGCCGAGGTACTGCGGGGTGGTCACGGTGCGGAAGTTCTCCAGGGTGAAGCCGCCCGTCTGGAGCGAGCCCGGCACGAACTCCAGCACGCTGTACTGGAGGAGGCACCCCAGCGCCACCGCGAAGAGCGCGATGACGGCGAGCGCAGGAGCGAGCAGGAGCTTCATCGGGCTACTTCTTGACGATGTTGCTCGTGAACCACTCGCGCCAGGCGGGCAGGTTCTTCGCGCGCACCTCGTCGTTGATGATGTAGGCCCTCTCCTTCCACTGCGCGGGCGAGACGAAGATGCCCGGCTGCCCCGCGAGATTGGCGGGCACCGGCGTGCCGATCACCGTGGGGCCGGCCTTGAGCGACTTCACCAGCTCCGCCTGGATGTCCTTGGAGAGCGCCAGGTTGATGAACTGGTAGGCCGCGTCGGCTTTCTTCGTTCCCGTCATGATGGTCATGGTGTCGATGCCGATCACCCCGGGATAGTCCGCGGGCTGCACGAGCTTGACCGGGAGGCCCTGGTCGATCAGATGGTAGGCGTTGACGGAGAGCATCACCTGCACCGGCGCCTGCCCTGTCTTCATCAGGTCCTGGCTCTGGGCGTCGGTGGCGTAGAAGGCAGCGATCTGCGGCTTGAGCTCAAGAAGCTTCTTCTGCCCCTTCTCCCACGCGGTCTCGTTGCCGCCTTCCATCAGGGCAGCGATGGTGATGATGTGAGAGGGGTCGAAGTCGGGCATGGCGATCTTGCCCTTGAGCGACGGCTTCCAGAGATCCGACCACTTCGTGATCTCTTCCTTCACGAGGTCGGGTCGATACACCACGGTGTAGACGTAGGACCACACGCCGATGTGGTACTCGCTGCGGATGGCTTCCTTGGCGAGCTCCTTGGCATTGGGCAGCTTGGCCATGTCGAGGGGCTGAACGAGGCCGTCGGAGATGTAGAGCCGGCCCACGTGGCTCGTGGTCAAGGTCACGTCCACGAGGGGATTGCCCTTGGCCACCCGCGCCTTGGCGAGGCGGTCGATGGTGCCGCCCACCTCGAACTCCACGGGAATGCCCGTCTTGGCCGTGAAGGCCTTGGCCACGATCTTCTCGAGGGAATCCTTCCAGTTCCCGCCCCACGCGCTCACCACGAGCACGTTCTGCGCCTCGGCCCCGGAGGCGGCCGTGAGGATGGTGCAGAACATCAGGACGACCGCGCGCTTCAGCATGGCGTGTCTCCTCGTGTGGATGACGGAGCCGACGTTCCGCCCGGCGGGAGGCGTCGTCGTGGTCCTGACGACGCTGAGCACTGTGCCTGAGCCCTGGAGGCGGGTCAAGCCTTCTCGCGCGCGGCCAGCATGCGCGCGGCCTCCGCGATGGCTTCCACGATGAAGTGATAGCCCGTGCAGCGGCAGAGATGACCGGAGAGCATCTCGCGGATGGCTTCCTCGCTCGGTGCGGGTGCCTCCTCGAGGAAGGCGCAGGCACTCATGATGATGCCCGGCGTGCAGTACCCGCACTGGAGCCCGTGCTTCGCGCGAAACGCTTCCTGCAGCGGATGGAGCTCGTCCGGTGAGGGGGCCACCCCCTCGATGGTCCGCACCTCGTGCCCGTCGGCCTGGACGGCGAGGAGGAGACAGGCGCGCACCGGCGCGCCGTCCAGGAGCACGGTGCAGGCCCCGCACACCCCGTGCTCGCAGCCGACGTGGGTGCCCGTCAGATCCAGTTCCTCGCGGAGGAACTCGGCCAGGGTCGAGCGCACGTCCACCTCGAGAGCGTGCGTCGCGCCGTTGACGGTGACGGTCACCGCGTGCTTCACCGCGGCCTCGGGCAGCGATCGAGGGCGGCAGCAAGCACGCGCTCGGCGAGGACCGCCGCTACCTTCCTCCGGTACTCCGCGGAGGCGTGGAGATCGCCGGTAGGCGAGAGCGCGGCGGCGGCCGCCTTCGCCGCCTCGGTCCGCCGGGCTTCCGTGGGCTCGCGACCCATGAGCGCGGCCTCGCCCTCCGCGCTCCGCACCGGCGTCGCGCCGACTCCGAAGAAGCCGAGTCGCGCGTGAGAGACTGATCCCGCGCCGTCGAGGGCAAGCACGGCGATGCAGCCCACGAGGGCGAAGTCGCCGTGACGCCGGGCGACCTCTGCGAATCCCCACCCCGCGCCCTCGGGGGGGAGGATGAAGCGCGCGCGGGTGGCGAGCTCGGCGGGAGCAAGCGAGGTGGTCAGCGGCGCCAGATAGAGCTGATCCGCGCGAACCACGCGCTCGCCCTGCGCGCCCTGCGCCGTCACGCTCCCGTCGAGGCAGAGGAGCAGAGCGGGCAACTCGGAGGCGGGGTCGGCATGCACGAGGTTGCCGACGGCGGTGCCGCGGTTCCGGATGGGCGCGTGCGCCACCGAGGCCAGCACGGCCTGGAAGAGCGGCGAGCGCGGTTTTGCCCACTGCGCGAGATCGCGCTGGCGGGCGAGCGCTCCCACGGTGAGCGCACCGTTCGAATCGTGGAGCCCTTCGAGATCTCGGCAGCGGTTGATGTCGACGAGGGCAGCGGGCCGCGCGAGGCGGAGGGCGAGCATGGGCATCAGGCTCTGCCCGCCCGCCAGCACCTTCGCCTCGTCGCCGAAGCGCGCGAGGGAGGCCACGGCATCGGCGGCGTCCTGGGCCACCACGTACTCGAACGGAGCGGGCTTCACCGCCGGGGCGCCGCCTCCAGGAGTCCCAGCACCACGGAGGGGCCGAGCGGCGTGCGCGTGACCCGGACGCCGAAAGGCGCCAGCGCGTCCTCCACGGCGTTGGCGATGGCGGCGGGGGGGGAGATGGCCCCTCCCTCTCCTATTCCCTTGATGCCGAGGGGATTCCGCGGCGACGGGTACTCGAGGTGCACCGTCTCGATGGCCGGCAGTTCCATGGCCGTGGGCACGAGGTAGTCCATGAAGGTGCCCGTCAGCAGCTGCGCCTGCTCGTCGTACACCATCTCCTCGAGGAGGGCCCCCCCCACACCCTGGGCGACGCCGCCGTGGATCTGTCCCTCCACGATCACGGGATTGATCAGCTTGCCGCAGTCGTGCGCGACCAGGTAGCGGAGCAGCCGGACACTCCCCGTGCCCGGATCCACCTCCACGTGCGCCACGTGCACGGCGCTCGTGTAGGTCACCGTCGGTTGATGGTGGTACACCGTGGCCTCGAAGTCGGGCGAGGCGACCCCGGGCCCGGCGAAGGTGGGAATGGCGGCCTGAATCACGCGGCCGAGGGGCATGGCGGTGGCGGGGGCGCCGCGCACGGAGACGGTACCGTCGGTGATGTCGATGTCAGCGGGCGCGGCCTCGAGGAGCGTGGCCGCCGCCTCGGCGATCTTGTCGCGCACCTTCCCGGCCGCCACGTGGATGGAGCTCCCGGCGTTAACCGCACTGCGCGAGGCGAATGTCCCCACGCCGAAAGGGATGGCCGCCGTATCCCCGCCCACGACGGTGACCCAATCGAGCGGAATGCCGAGAGCGTCGGCGGCGATCTGGGCGAAGGCCGTCTCGTGCCCCTGCCCCTGCGAGCAGGCGCCGGTGGCGACGACCGCGTGCCCGGACGGATCGAGCCTTACCGTGGCTCCCTCGTACGGGCCGATGGCCGTGCCCTCCACGTACCCGGACAGCCCGATGCCCCGGTAGACGCCGCGAGTCCGCAAGTCCCGCTGCTCTGCTCGCAGCGACTCGTAGCCGATGGCGGAGAGCGCGGCCTCCAACCCCGCCTTGAAGTCGCCGCTGTCGTAGATCAGGCGATTGCCGTCGCGATATGGCAAATCGATCTCGTACGGCATGTCCGACTCGGCGAGGTAGTTCCTCCGCCTCAGCTCCGCCGGATCCATGGACAGGGCGCGGGCGAGACAGTCCACGATGCGGTCCATGGCAAACACCGTCTCGGGCCGCCCCGCTCCGCGATAGGGCGCGTTGGGCGTCTTGTTGGTGACCACGCCACGGCACTCGACACGGAGGTTCGGCACGCGGTGCGGACCCAGGAGATGCGCCACCGTGTTGTAGGGCAGCACGATGCCCCAGGAGTTGTAGGCGCCGAGATCGAGCCAGATACGGTCGCGTACGGCGAGCATGGTGCCGTCGCGGCGCGCGGCGATCTCGATGTCGTGAAGCTGATGCCGGGCGTGCGCCGCCGACATCATGTGCTCTCGGCGATCCTCCGTCCACTTCACGGGGCGCCGGCTCGCGATGGCCGCGACAGGAATCAGGAGATCCTCCGGGTAGCCGTTGGCTTTGGTGCCGAAGCCGCCGCCCACGTCGGGCGCGATGACGCGGATCTTGTGCGGGGACAGGCCGAGCGCGGCGACCAGGCCCTGTTGGACGAAGTGGACGACCTGCGTCGAGTTCCAGGTGGTGAGCGAGCCGTCGCGGGCATCCCACTGCGCGACCACTCCGCGTGTCTCCATGGGCATGCCTACGTAGCGCTGGATCTCCAGCCGCTCGCGCACCGTCACGTCCGCGGCGGCCACCGCGGCATCCGCGTCGCCGAAGCCTGTCTGAAAAGACACGGCCACGTTGTCTTGCCACTCGAGATGGATCACGGGCGTGCCGGGCTCGGCTCCCGCCACCATGTCGGTGACCACGGGCAACGGCTCGTACTCGACCTCGACCAACTCGCAGCCATCCTCGGCCAGGGCACGGCTCTCCGCGAGCACCATGGCCACGATCTCTCCCACGAAACGCACGCGGTCGCGCCCCATGGCGAGCTGCGGCACCTGTTTCATGCTGACGGCCACGCGCGCGGCGAGGCCGGGCGGGACGGCCCCGAAGAGGGGCAAGGGCTTCATCCAGCGCTCGAGGTCGGCGAAGGCGAACACGTGGGCGACGCCGCGCAGGCGACGCGCCGCTTCCAGCTTGATGGAGCGGATCACCGCGTGCGCGTAGGGGCTCCGCACGAAGGCGGCGTGGAGCAGGCCGGGCCGCTTGATGTCGTCGACGTAGCGGCCGTCGCCACGGAGAAAGCGAGGGTCTTCCTTGCGAAGAACCGACGCTCCAAAGAGTTTCGCGCCCATGGAACCGCTCGAAGATATCAACTGTCATTCCGGCTGTCCAGCGCGAGCGGGCCTCGAGGCGGCGTGATCTGTGACTACGGAAGGCCGTCGAGGAAGTCTCGCAATACGCGGTTGAAGGCCTCCGGCTGATCCAGATTGGACGAGTGCCCGGCCCCGGCGATCACCTCGAGCCGCGCGCCAGGGATCTTCTTTGCCATGTACTCGCAGGGCGCGATGAAGGGCTGGTCATGGTCGCCCACGATGATCAGTGTGGGCACCTTGATGCCCGCGAGCCCATCGATCACGCTCGAGCCCTCCTGAGCGAGCATGCCCCGCGCGGCGTGGGCGAGCCCCTGCGCCGAACGGTGCTCGCCCATGGCCTCGCGCATCTCCCGGCTGCGCCCGCTGAGGGCATCGAGCCCGCGGCTCTCCAGCTCGGCGGCGCGCTCCCCGGCGCGCTTGTTCCAGCCCGCCCGCGCTTCCGCGTTGCGGTAGCCGGGACCGGAATCGCAGATGACGAGGGCGCGCACCATCTCCGGATGCGCAAGATAGAAAGCGAGCGAGACGTAGCCGCCCAACGAGAGCCCGCCGACGACCGCCCGAGAGGCCTTCACGTGTCGCAGCAGCGCCTTCATATCGCCCACCGTGAGGGCGGCCGAGTACCGCGCCGGATCGGGAGGACTTTCCGTCTGCCCGTGTCCACGCATGCTCCAGCTGATGACCTGGTAGTCCGGGAAGGCGCGATGCTGGCCGTCCCACATGCGCCGCGTGGCAGAGTAGCCGTGGCTGAGCAGCACGGGCTCCCCGCTCCCGGACACCTCGTAGTCGATTTCCACACCGTTCAGCTGCGCTCGGCTCATGGTTCAGTCTCCTTCTCGGCTTCGGATTCAGATCCCACTGCTCGCGACGGGCTCGTGCAGGGCCGCTCCGTCCGAGCCGATATCGGCCACTGGACACTCAGACACGAACGCCCGATGCGACGTCAACTCGCCAGCGCCGCATGCTATCAAATCCCTGTCCGTCTCGCGGGCTTTCGCCGAAGGACTCCTGGCTTGACCAAGGAGACCGTGGGAGTGCACGATGGCTCCTCGTAGGAGGGCTGACGCTTTCGCCCCCGCGATGCCGGGGCTCGTCACCGCTATGGGAGCTGGTCGGAAATTCATTAATTCCAACCCGCTGTGTGACGGAAAGCGGTCGACGCGCTGTGACGGATAGGGGCCGAACCCCGAGGGCGCAGCCCTTGCCTATGGCAGAGGTCAGCCCTCGTCGCGATTGGATCGCCCTCCGCGCCACACTGGCTACGCTCGGCCTGATGGCGTCGCTCAGTTGGCCGCCATCCTGTTCTGCCTTGAATCTAGAGACCAGGTCGGCTCCCATCGAGACCGCGGCCGGGAAGCTCGCTCCGACGACCGAACGTCCGGCCGAGGGCTTGCTGGACCAGACGCTCAGGTTGGCTCAGGACACGCGCGGCGCGGCTCCGGGGGCCAAGACGAGTCCGCAACCGCGGATCGCCGAGGCAGAGCATCTCCGCTTCATCCTGCGTGGACACACCAATGCGGTGGTCAGCGCGCAGTTCTCCCGCGACGGCAGAACGGCCCTGACCTGCAGCTGGGACAAGACCGCGCGGCTATGGGAGGTGGCGAGCGGCCGGGAGTTGCGAACTCTGCGGGGCCATGAGGACCGGGTCGTGAGTGCCCAGTTTTCCCCTGACGGCACCCTGGCGCTGACGGCGAGCGATGATAGGACGGCGCGGCTGTGGGATCTGGCCAGGGGCAAGGAGCTGCGGACCCTACAGGGGCACGAAAATGCCGTGGTCAGCGCCCAGTTTTCCTCTGACGGCAAGCTGGTACTCACCGCGAGCTGGGACAAGACCGCGAGACTGTGGGATATGGCGAGCGGCAAGGAACTCCAGATCCTGCGGGGGCACGAGAATACCGTGGTCAGCGCCCAGTTTTCCCCCGACGGCAAGACTGCGCTCACCGCCAGCTGGGACAACACGGCGCGGCTCTGGGATGTGGCCAGCGGTAAGGAGCTGCGGATCTTGCGCGGGCACGACAACGCTCTTGGCGGAGCCCAGTTTTCCCCAGATGGCAAAATGGTGCTGACGGTCAGTGATGACAAGACCGCGCGACTCTGGGATGTGGCCAGTGGCAAGGAGCTCCGCGTGCTGCGTGGCCATGCGGACCGCGTGGCCAGTGCGCAGTTTTCCGCAGACGGCAAGACCGTGCTGACCACGAGTCAAGACAGAACGGCGCGACTCTGGGATACCGCCAGCGGCAAGGAGTTGCGGGTTCTGCGTGCCCATTCGGGGGGCATCGCCGGCGCCCAGTTTTCCGCGGATGGTACGACCGTGCTCACGGCCAGCTTGGACAAGACCGCCCGACTGTGGGATGTGCCCAGCGGCAAGGAGCTGAAGACTCTGCGGGGACATGGCGGTG
>Ga0306921_10001676_pt1 | contig 21744 bp, 16 predicted proteins | sample sta12Cox44000080_FD_203760 | JGI IMG/M metagenome (GOLD analysis project Ga0306921, IMG submission 203760) | Lab enrichment of tropical soil microbial communities from Luquillo Experimental Forest, Puerto Rico - statoxic.12C.oxic.44.000.080 (v2)... | ecosystem: Environmental > Terrestrial >...
CTGGTTTCGAAACCACACCCGCCGGCAATTCCTGAGAAAGAATCGGCGCCATCGATGCCAGGACCATCGACGACAGCGCAAAACAGCAGGTCCTCATGTTAGAAGATCAGCTTCAAGGCGAATTGATACTGCCGCGGGTTCAGAGCTAAGTTCGACCCGGTGATCTGGCCAAACCCGCCGGCGCCGAGAATCGGCGTCGCGCCCGGCCCGCCCGTCGCCAACGGCTTGCCCGTCGTCGCATCGATATAAGGCGTCGAACTCCATTTGGTGATGTTGATGTTGGGCTGGCCAAAGTTCTCCGTGTTCGTGATGTTGTAGACCTCCGCCCGGAATTGCAGCTTCATCGCCTCGCGGAGTTGGAAGTCCTTGAACAGCGAGAAATCCGCACTCCTTTGTTGCGGCCCATATAATTGGGCGCGCGTTTCATTGCCGACCGTGCCAACCGGCTGCGCAGCAAAAGCATTGACGTTGATCCAGTTGTCGTACTTCTGATTGGCTGGAACATAGGGGACGCCCCCTACGACGTTCGGACGATCCGCGGTTACCAGGTTGCTCACGTTGGACGGAACCGGAGTCGCGGTATCGAGAACAGTGAATGGGACACCCGACTGGTAGAAGGCCAGCAGGTTGGCCTGCCATCCGCCGAGGGCGAGCTTCGTCATGCGGCTTCCCGCTTTTCCGAAAGGAAGCTCATAATTCACGCGGAACGAAATACGGTGCTTAATGCCGATATCCGAGTTACCCCAGTCGTAGCTTCGGTTATTGGGAAGAATCGCTCCCACCGTCGCCGCGCCCGTAGTGCCGCCATCGGAAATGTTGGTGAGACTGCGGGCGAACGTGTAATTGACGTTCGCCGTGAGGCCCTTCGCGTAGCGCCGCTCGAAGCTAAGCTGAGCCGCGTTGTATTCGGAGGCGCCTGTCGCCGTGTAGTAGTTGATGGAAGCCAGGTTCGGCATGACACCGGCAAAGACTCGTGGGTTGTATATACCCGGGCCGGCCTGACTCGGCGGCGGAATGTTGATGTTGGGCGCGTACTGCAGATGCCGGGCCACCTGACCGACATAGCCCACGCTGACCACGTTGGCGCCAAACTGCTTCTGGATGGTGGTGTTCCATTGCATGATGTAGGCCTGCGGATAGTCCGTTGCGTGAGCACCGACGGTGCCGGGCAGTTGGTTGTTGATCACGGGAATGGTAACAGGAGGCGCGCCTTGAAATAGTTTCCCACTGCCGGCTGGGCAAGCCGACGCCCCGGTGCCGGTCTGCGGGAAGCAGTCGAGATTGAGAGGAACAAACGGCGGATTATAGAGATTCATGGAGCCGGAGGCATAGTCTTGAGCGTAACGGCTCATGCCGAAACCACCGCGCACTACAAAACCTGCCCGTGGAGTAACCGCGAAACCAAACCGCGGCTCAAAGTTCGTCCAATAGGACTTGACTCCCGCCGTCGCGCCGACTCGGAAGGGGTTGCAATTGGAAGGCGTGCAGGCCGCGGCGAGAACCGGGTCAAAGTTGGAGCGTTCTCCCTGGGCGGCCGTGATGGGGCTGAAATGATCCCACCGCAAGCCCAGATTGAGAGTCAGCCAGGATTTCGCGTGCCAGTCATCCTGCACATAGAGAGCCGGCTCCCAAAAGCGGAAATACTGGCGCTTAGGATTAATCTGCCGCTGAATCTCGTCCGGCATGCCTTCCAGGAAATTTACCAGATCGTGCGGCTCGTCCTGGGTGAACCGGAAGTACGCTAAACCGAAGGTATTCTGATAATAGTTGAGCTGCCGGCGGATCAGGCTCGCCCCGGTCTTGATGTTGTGAGTGCCTCTGGTCCAGGTGAGCGATCCCTGTTGCTGGAACACATTATTGATGTCTAAGATGGGAACAAACCGGTCGTCGCCTAAAACGAAGCTGCTGCCCACGCCTCGCATCGGGACTATGTCGATCGTTGCCAGCCCAGATATCTGGTCGCTTACGTCCGTGTTCGGCATGCCGAATTTCTGGCTCGCATTCGTGCCCTGATTCGGGGCGGAGGTGTAAAGCCAGAGTCTCGTGAATCCAGCCTTCAATTCCATCAGTATCGTCGGGCTGAAGATGTGCACGTAGTCTAGCATGTAACCCTGAGCGTCGGCTTCGGAAGGTCCCGGGAAGATTCCTCCGCCCGCGCTCACCTTTAGCCCGTCGACGGTCGCATCGGGGAACAGCGCGGGTTGCGAGTTATACGTCGGATTGTAAGAGAATCGCCCGAACAGGCTGTCCTTCTCGGAGAAGTGATGATCGATGCGGGCGTCGTAAGTCGTGCTGTTGTATGCTTTATTGACGTTGGCGCTATAGTTGGCTCCGAGGAAGCCCGGAGCTCCCGTATTCGGGGCCGGGAACAATTTCCAATACTTCAGCGCAACCGGATCGAGCTGAGAGGGCGGAATGATGACCCCTCCCGGTTGATCACTGAAATTCCCCGGGTTCTGCTCTTCAAACAGAGTGGGCGTGAAAATCACCCCCGTGGGAACGCCCTGGCGGATCCTGAGTACTTCGACATCGCCAAAGAAAAACGTCTTGTCCTTCCGGATGGGGCCGCCCACGGACCCCCCAAACTGGTTCTGGCGGTACTCGGGACGCGGAACCCCGGTCTTATTGGAAAAAAAGTCGTTCGCATTGAGCTTGTCGTTGCGCAAATACTCGTAAAGACCGCCGTGGAAGCTGTTGGTCCCGGACTTGGTGAGCAGATTGACCACCGCGCCGCCCGCCCGGCCCACTTCTGCCGGGTAGCTGTTGGTATCGACCTTCACCTCCTGGATCATGTCAATCGACGGCCGCATGAGAATAGTGAACTGCTCCCGCTCGTTGTTGTCCATGCCGTCGATCATCTGGTTGTTGAACACTTCGTTCTGACCGTTGGCTATGATGTTGGCCGTCTGCCGGCGCTCGTCGGGACGCGTTCCGCTCAAAATCGAATTCGACGGCCCCGCGTAGACCCCGACCGTGCTCTGCACTAAGGTTACATAATTGCGACCGTTTAACGGCAGATCCTGCACCGATTGCGAGGCCAGAACCGTCGTCAGAGTGGCCGAGTCGCTTTGCAGCGCTGGACTCTGAGCCTCCACCTGCACCGCCTGCGCCACGTCGCCCACTTGCAATTCCACGTTGGCACGAGCCCGATCCCCGGCCGACACCGTCAGACTGGCGGTGCCCATCTTGAAGCCTTTGGATTGTACGGAAACCGTGTACCGCCCCGGCTGCAGAAGATTAAATACAAAATCGCCAGAACCACCGGTGGTCGTGGCGCGCTTTTCCCTGGTGTCCACGTTGTCCACCGTCACCGAAGCGTCGGCGACCACCGCGCCAGCCTGATCGGTTACGGTGCCGACGATATCGGCCGTGCTGACCTGACCGAAAAGGCCGGGCACAGCAATGAAAAATAACAAGCAAACGGTAATTAGATGCAGCAGGTTCCGTAACATGGGAAGCCCTCCTAGGCTCTCTCGATGAAAGACCCGATCGATGTCGAAAAAACAGAACGTGACACGCCAGTCAGCGTACCCGGTCACAATGCATTTCTTCAAACTCACACCCCAAAACCCCCTCCACGGGAAGCTCCGTGCGGCACCGGACCGGCATCGTCGCCAATACGAACTACATATTGGACCGCCGTCTGACCTGTCAGACGGTGCCGCTCGATTGCCATAACGGTATCCACACCATGGCCTCTTGTCAAGGCCTAGGCAAGGTTTTTTAGGAGTCTCGTTTCTGGTCGTCCCGGACGCAACCCGCCGAACCATCATGCGTAAGATGGCCAGCGCCCGGAAATTACAATTTTTGCCGGATCAGTGCCGACGTTCGGCGACGATGGTGATCTGGGTGTCGGAAGAAAGCGCAACCACCTGCCGCACGAGAGTCTCCTGCCACCGCTTAAACCACGGGCGCGGCGCCGAGCGTCCCATAAAGATTTGGGTGATTCGCCGTGCGCGGGCGAAGTTCGCAATCGCCGCCGGAACATCGGCATCCGAAATGGCGTGCGTGTCGATGCGGAGGTTCCGAGCAAAGTGCATGTGACGTTCCACGGCCTCGCGGATTGTAGCGGGGACTTCATCCCACCCTCCGCGTGGAAGCACATGTAACGCCAGACAATCGCCGCGCAAGTAATCGGCTACGCGCTTGCCGCGGCGGATCAGCGACGCGGAGGAAGGGTTGCCCGTCAGGCAGATCAGGATCCGCTCGGGGGGACCTTCGGAGAAGCCCTCGACCGGTCGAGCCTCGAGTTTTTCCTCCACCTCATGGGCAGCGTACCGTAGCGCTATTTCGCGAAGCGCGCCAAGGTTGGATTCGGTGAAGAAGTGCTCCATCGCCTGGTGGGCCTTCTCGGTCCCATAGATCACTCCACGTTCCAAACGGTTGCGCAACGCGCGTGGCGTAAGATCGATGAAGCGAACCTCATCGGCTTCATCCACGACCCAATCGGGCACGGTCTCGCGTACCCGCACACCGGTTACGCTGTACACCTGGTCATTCAGGCTCTCCAGGTGCTGGACGTTCATTGTCGTGAGGACATCGATACCCGTGTCCAGCAACACGCGTACGTCCTCCCACCGCTTGAGGCGCTCGGATCCGGGCACATTCGTGTGGGCGAACTCGTCCACCACGGCGACCGCCGGCCGGCGCCTCAAGATCGCCGAGGTATCCATCTCTTCCAAGCGCGTCCCGCGGTACTCGATGATTTTTCGCGGAATCAGTTCCAACCCTTCGCCTTTCGCGATGGTATCGTTGCGTCCGTGCGGTTCGAAATAGCCGATGACGACGTCCACTCCGCGACGGCGCAGTTCCTGAGCGTCATCTAACATCTGGTATGTCTTCCCGACGCCGGCAGCGTATCCAAGATAGATCTTGAGTTGTCCGCGGCCTGGAGAACTCATGGCTTCCCCCGGTGCGGGAAGAGGCGGATGTCGATCGAGTCGGCGGCGTCGATCAGGCGGTCAACCAGACTGCGCCTAAACCACCGCGGACGGCGGAGGCTGTGGCCGATGAAGATCTGGGTGACGCGCTGTTCGCGCGCCAATTCGAGAATAGCGCCGACAAAATCAGCGCGCTTGAGACAGTGCACCTCCGCCCCAGCCTCCCGGGCTGCCGCCAGCTGCTGGTCGAGAAGCTTCTGATCCGTGGCGGACAACCCTTCTTGTTCCATATGCGCGGCCAAGAGCCCTCCGTGAAAGCGCCGCGAGTTGCGCTGGCCCGCCCGCAGCATCTCGGGGTCGCTCTGGGGCGTCAGGCAGACCAGGATTCGTTCTTGTGTCCCCCACTGGGGCATTAAATGATGGGAGCCAAGATAATCGAGGAGTTGCTGGTCAACCACGTCGGCTGCCAGTAACAGAGCCAATTCGCGCAATTCAGAGAGACGCCGTGGATCGCGAATGCCGGCTTCGCCAGCCGTGGCCTGGAGTTCTTCGACAGGTGCATCGACCACTTCGATTTCATCGGCATCCGCTAGAAAGGCCTGGGGAACGCACTGCGTGGCACGCTTGCCGGTAATGCGTTCGACCGCCCCCTGCTGCTCTTCGATGTGCTGCAAGTTCACCGCGGTGATCACGGAGATGCCGCGGTCGAGCAGATCGTTGACGTCCTGCCAGCGCTTGCGATTGCGGCTGCCTGGGGGATTGTCGTTGGCCAGGCCGTCGATCAGGCAAACTCCCGGATGACGGCGGAATAGAGCCGGCAGATCGATGACTTCGTAGGTCCGCCCGGCATGCACCCAGCGAACCATGGGAATCACCTCCACCTTCGTAAGGATTGCCTGAACCTCAGCGGGCACCACGGGTTGAATGGCGCCGACAACGACATCCTGCCCGCGCTCTTTGCGGCGGCGGCCCTCCTGCACCATACGCAGGGATTTGCCAACGCGGGAGGCATAGCCCAGAAACACTTTCAGCCGGCCACGCCGTTCGCGGCGTTCATCCGCCTCGACGCGGCGCAGAAGGTCCTCGGGGTTGGGCCTGCGGTCGGTCGCTCCGCTCACCTCATCTCTATTTTCGGACAGGAGTCGTCCGATCGACATCGAGATTCAGAAGAAGCACATTGACACGCGGTTCGCCCAAGATGCCCAACTGGCGGCCTTCCGTACGTCGGTCGACCAATGCTTGGATGCGGTCGGGAGTCACGCCGCGCGCGGCGGCTACTCGGGCGGGCTGAGCTTCGGCCGAAGCAGGACTGATATGCGGATCGAGGCCGCTCGCGGAGGATGTCAGCAGATCGGCGGGGATCGGACCGGTAAACCCGGGGTTTTCGGCCCGGAGTTTTTTGATATCGGCTTGCACCCGGTCCACCAGTTTCTGATAGGTGGGGCCAAGACTCGAACCGCCGGAGACCGTAGCGTCGTACCCGTCATTGCCGGCTGCGGAAGGGCGCCCATGGAAGTATTCCGGCCTGGTGAATCGCTGGCCGATCAGTTCGGAGCCAATGGCGATTCCGTTCTTCCCGACCAAACTGCCATTAGACTGGCGGAGACTGGCGGTGGAAAAACGCCTGGGCCAGGCCGGTGACCAACAACGGGTAGGCCAGGCCCGTGAGGATCGTCAGCACGATCGTGGCGCGTATTGCGATTTTGATTTGGTTCATTTCCCGCTGCTTACGCCAGGCGCAGCAACCCCAGCAGGCGGTCGATTAGCCAGATGCCTGGGAACGGAGCAATCACCCCGCCTAGGCCGTAGATCAGAAGGTTGCGCCGCAGCATGGCAGCTGCGCTCGTCGGCCGGTATTTGACGCCGCGCAGAGCCAGCGGCACGAGCGCGATGATGATCAGCGCGTTAAAGATCACCGACGCCAGCACAGCGCTTTGGGGGGTGCGCAGGCCCATGATATTCAGGGTTGCTAGCGCCGGATACGTGGCTGTAAACATTGCGGGCAGAATGGCGAAGTACTTGGCGACATCGTTGGCGATTGAAAACGTCGTAAGCGCCCCACGCGTCATCAGCAGTTGCTTTCCGATAGCCACGACTTCGATCAGCTTCGTCGGATTGCTGTCGAGGTCTACCATGTTGCCAGCCTCTTTTGCCGCCATCGTGCCGGTATTCATGGCGAGGCCGACATCGGCCTGGGCCAGTGCCGGGGCGTCATTGGTACCGTCGCCAGTCATGGCGACAAGACGCCCGCCAGCCTGCTCCCTCTTAATCAGGTCCATCTTGTCTTTGGGCGTAGCCTGCGCCAGGAAATCATCGACGCCGGCCTCGGCAGCAATGGCGGCAGCAGTCAGCGGATTGTCGCCGGTAATCATCACGGTGCGGATGCCCATGGCGCGGAGCTGATAGAAGCGCTCGCGCATGCCGCCCTTGACTACATCCTTTAAGTGCACAACCCCCAGCGCGCGGCCGCGATCGGCCACCACCAGCGGAGTTCCGCCCGAGCGCGAGATGCGGTCGGTGATTGCGACGAGTTCGGGCGGTACCGTACCACCGTGCTCGCGGACGAACTGGGCCACCGATTCGGTAGCACCCTTGCGAATACGCCGGCCATCTAGATCGACGCCGCTCATGCGCGTCTGCGCGGTGAATGGGATGAAGCGCGCCTCGTGGTCCATCACTTCGCGCCCGCGAATGTTGAATTTCTGCTTGGCGAGCACGACGATGGAACGGCCTTCGGGGGTTTCGTCGGCGAGACTCGAAAGCTGGGCGGCATCGGCCAGCTCATGCTCCTCGACGTGCGCCAAGGGAATGAATTCGACGGCCTGGCGGTTACCGAGCGTAATGGTGCCGGTCTTATCAAGCAGGAGCGTGTTGACATCGCCCGCGGCCTCGACGGCCTTGCCACTCATAGCCAGTACATTGTGCTGCATCACGCGATCCATGCCTGCAATACCGATGGCGGAGAGCAGTCCGCCGATGGTGGTCGGAATCAAGCAGACAAGCAAGGAAATCAGCACCGTCACGGAGGGCACGGCGCCGCTACCGCTCGAGGCGACACTGTAGGCCGCAAAAGGCTGCAGCGTGACGACGGCGAACAAGAAGATCAGCGTCAGGCCGGCGATCACTATGTTCAGCGCGATCTCGTTAGGCGTCTTCTGGCGCTGGGCGCCCTCGACCAAGGCGATCATGCGGTCGAGGAACGTCTCACCGGGGTTGGAGGTGATTTTGACGCGGATCCAATCGGAGAGCACACGTGTGCCGCCGGTTACGGCGCTGCGATCACCGCCGGACTCGCGAATCACAGGAGCACTCTCGCCAGTAATGGCGGATTCATCCACGCTGGCGATGCCTTCGATGACATCGCCGTCACCGGGGATAATCTCACCCTGCTCAATGATGACGATATCGCCAGAGCGCAATTGCGTGGCCGCCACGGTTTCCATCCGGCCGCCCATCACCCGGCGGGCGGTGGTTTCCGTTTTGGTCTTGCGCAGCGCGTCGGCCTGGGCCTTCCCACGGCCTTCAGCCATGGCTTCGGCGAAATTTGCAAACAGCACCGTAAACCAGAGCCAGAGCGTAATCTGGAAGGTAAAGCCGGCGATCGGAGCTCCTACGGCGAGATCGCGCGCGAATAGCACCGAGGTAATCACCGCGCCGACCTCGACCACGAACATTACCGGGTTTTTCAGCATCAGCCGCGGTGCGAGTTTTCGGAACGAATCTCCGAAAGCCCGTTTCACGATCGGAGGATCAAACAGCGGCCGTGCCCTCAGAGCCTTCTTCGGGATCAGCAGAGTTACATCTTCGGCAATAGGTTGTTGCTCGGTGGCCACTGGCATTATGTTACCCCCACACCACGCCCGGATTCAGTAGAAGCGAAAACAGCTTACCGTCCTGCATCAGATAATGTTCCACAATCGGTCCCAGCGAAAGCGCTGGGAAGTAGGTGAGTGCTTCTACGATCAGCACCACGCCGACCAGGAGGGCGACAACTAGAGGGCTGTGCGTCGGAAACGTCCCGGCAGAGACCGGGATGCGCTTCTTGGCCGCCAGGCTGCCCGCCATGGCGAGCAGCGGAATCATCATAAGAAACCGGCCTGCGAACATCGCCAGGCCGATGGTGGTGTTGAAGAACGGCGTGTTAGCGTTGATCCCTGCAAAGGCGCTGCGGTTGTTTCCGGTGCCGCTGCTATAGGCATAGAGCACCTGAGTCAATCCGTGCGGGCCGTTTTTGCTGATTGGCCGTGGTAGGGCCCGGCGGATTGATGTAGCTGTCTTCGGGAAAGTGGGCCACCGAGCCAAAGGCGGAGAAGCCAAGAATGCTCAAAGCCGCGACCAGCACGGAAAGCATCGCCATCTTGACCTCTTTCTGCTCGATTTTCTTGCACCAGTACTCGGGCGTGCGCCCCACCATGAGTCCCGCAATGAACACTGAGAGGACGGCGAAAAGCAGCATTCCGTACAAGCCTGAGCCTACGCCTCCGAAAATGATTTCACCGAGCTGGATATTGAGCAGCGGAATCATCCGCCAAGCGGCGTGAAGCTGTCGTGCATGCTGTTTACGGCGCCGCAGCTGCCGTCGGTGGTGATCACGGCAAACAGGGCGGAATTCGCGATGCCGAAGCGGACCTCTTTGCCTTCCATGTTGCCGCCCGGCTGACTCGCCGTAGGCGCGCTTTCGACCCCGAGCTTGCTGAGGTTCGGATTCCCGCCCTGTTCGGCAGGATAGGTCACAAACACGCTTGCCCAACCCACGGCGAAACAAAGGATGCCACCAGCGCCTTCGGCTTCCCAGCAACACCGTGGACCCAGGTGGCAGAACTCGACGAAGACCATCGCTGAGATCGCGAGCAACGACCAGCTCGACAGATGAAGGCAAGGTGGATCGCTGCGCAAGCTCCGCCAAGCGCGAGCCTGGGTGTTCCTCATCGCGGCCGGGCAGTCGAGATCGGCGGGATAGGGAGCCACGTAGACCGCCACCAGTCTCAGGACCACGTTGAGTCCGGCTGCCAAAACCGCCGCGCGCTCCATCGCCCTGCCGGTTAGCTCTGAGCCGATATAAGGTACCACTATTTCTAAGGTTCTAGCGCACGGGTGGCGGTCCGGCGCGAGGATCGAATCAAACCCCTTGCAAGACTGGTCCGCCGAAGTCTCAGTTCTGTTCCAGGTCCTCATCCTCGGTTTACAGGATACAGATTCAACCGTAAGGAAGTCCCAAGCGCCGCATCAGGATTCCGTAGAGACCGCGTCGGCGCCGCATGAAACCCATCGGCGACCGCATTAAAAAAGCACCCTGCGGCCGTGACATTCTATTGGATCCGGGCGACGTAGAGGAGGAGCAAGAAGATCGCGGCTGGAATCGCCGCGAGTGCGGAATACCACAGCACTCTCGTCGACAACGGAGCGCTGGGCGCGGGCGAGTCGGCAACCCGTACCGAGTCGGGGTGCTCGAGATCATGGGCGAGGTCGGCGGCGCGAGCGTACCGGTTTTCGCGGTCCCGAGCGAGAGCGCGAAGCAGGATCGCTTCCAGTTCAGATGATAGAGTGGGATTCACTGCGCGTGGCGGGACGGGATCGACTCGCAGCCGCGCGTTCATCACCGCAAACGGATTGGGGCCCGGAAACGGCGTCTTACCCGTCAGCATCTCGTAGAGGACGACGCCGAGCGAATACAGGTCGCTGCGCGCGTCGCCGCGCCGGCCCCTGACCTGCTCGGGAGAGATGTATTCGGCCGTGCCCATGATATTCGAGAGTTTGCCGAAGGTCAGACGGCGGGCGCCGGCTTTTGCCGCGATCCCAAAATCGATGAGCTTGATCTGATCTTCGCAGCCGACCATGATATTTTCGGGCTTGAGATCCCGATGGATCACTCCGTGGGAGTGAATATAGTCGAGGGCGTCGCACAAAGCCAGGGCCATCCGAACGGCACGCGGAGGGTTGAATTTGCCGGCCTCGGCGAGTATGTCACGCAATAGCCGCCCTTCCACCCACTCCATAACCATGTAGACCCGGCTGGGTTTCTTCTGCTCCATCACCTTGATCACGCTCGGGTGATCGAGCTGCCGGCCAATCTGAGCTTCCCGCTGGAATCGGTCGTAGAAGACGACATCGCACTCCGCTTGGAGATGCGGGATTTTGACGGCGACCTGAGTTCCGGAGCGAGTGTCTGTGGCTCGGAAGATGGACGCCATTCCGCTACACGCCACAAGTTCCTCCAAATGATACTGGTCGAGCTGATCCCCCGGAGCGAGTGGAGTCATAGTCAGCGTCACCCTCTCGCGAACCTCCACGATAGGCGAGCTTTCATAAAAATTGCATAAAGGAGTCGTCAGGATTTCATGAAGGTGGCGCCATTTCCTGCTCTCACGGTTACGATGAGTGAGAGAGCATGCATATCGACAAGCTGACGCTGTTCGGCCTCGTCGCGGTGACAGGGATGTTGGTGTGCTACTCGCTCGAGCAGCGCAGCCGTTGGTTTGTTCTGGCTTTCGCCGGATCGTGCATGATGGGGTCGGCCTACGGATTTCTGCAGGGTGCCTGGCCATTCGGCCTCGTGGAGGCGGTCTGGTCGGCGGTGGCGGTTCGCCGATGGTGGATTGGCGGCCGGTAATCGGTAACCCTCATGCCATCGAGTGCCCGCGAGGTCAGGATTCTTTCTGCCGGGCTTAGAATGCAGGTATTGCCGTCTTCAAACGATTCCTGGTTGTGGACAGGTGGAAAGCTGCTGGCGACGATTCTGGCGGTTGCCGCGGTGACGGCGGTATGTTGGTTCGCAGGGGTTAATCAGACAACAACAGGCTTCGCCTTCCTCATTACGGTCCTCTTCATTGCCAGAGGCTGGGGCCTCACTGAAGCGATCGTGGCTTCCCTTGCGGGGACGCTCTGCTATAACTTCTTCTTCCTACCACCGGTCGGTACGCTGACAATCGGGGATCCCCAGAATGTCGTCGCGCTGGTGGCCTTCCTCGTCACCGCCACCGTCGCCAGCCAGCTATCGGCGAGCGTCAAGCGGCAGGCCAACGCCGCCATTCGCCGTCAGCTCGAATTGGAGAGGCTTTACTCTCTGGGACGATCCATCCTTCTCGATTCAGGCAACAGCTCCGTGCCATCTCGGCTCGCCCGCCACGTCGCCGAAGCCTTCGAGTTACGGGCCGTGGCGCTCTACGATCTGACTTCGGAACAAACCTACCTGGCGGGCCCAGAAGACCTTGCCGTCCCGGTCGAGGTGGTGCACCAGGCCCTTGCCGGTGAGAGCGGCACGGTCGCCGACGAATCCGGTTCCCGCTTCGCCGTGATTCGGTTAGGGACTCGGCCAGCCGGTGTGCTCGCCCTTCGCGGCGTCGTCTCGGACACGGCGGTCGATGCCATCTCCAGCCTGGTCGCCATCGGGCTAGAGCGTGCGCGCACCCAGGAGATCGAAAACCTCGCCCGAGCCGCGCGGCAAAGCGAGGAGCTGAAATCAACCCTCCTCGATGCCATCGCGCATGAGTTCAAGACGCCCCTGACTTCCATCAAGGCGGCAACCACCAGTGTGCTCGCAGACCCGCAATTCACCGGGCAATACCGCGAGTATCTGAGTATTGTTAATGACGAGACCGATCGTCTCAACGATCTGGTGAGCGACGCGATCCAGATGTCGCGCATCGAGGGTGGCAAGTTCAAGCTCCATCGCTCGCTGGTTTCACCAAACGAGCTGATCGAAACGGTGGTCGCGCAGATGCGACCCCGATTGGAAGATCGACCCGTCGAAAGGATTGCGGGCCGTGACATTGGCGCGGTTTACATCGATCGGGACCTGATTCAGCTCTCCCTCCGGCAACTCGTCGACAATGCCCTGAAGCATGCGCCAGGCCAATCGCCCATTCAAATCGGCGCGAAACACGCGCGTCGGAGGTCCGATTCTGGGTCGGGGACGATGGGCCAGGCATCGCTGGCGCGGACGCGGAAAGAGTCTTTGAGCGATTCTATCGGGGACGATTGACGCCTCACGCGGTACCGGGGTTCGGCCTCGGCCTTTCGGTGGTGAGGGAGATAGCCCGCGCTCATGGCGGAGACGCTTCGATCACCAGCGTGCCGGGAAAAGGCGCGAGGTTCACCGTCACGTTGCCTCTCACGAAAGAAACGCTTCCATGAGTTCAGCCAAGATTCTGGTAGTGGATGATGAACCGCAGATCCGTCGGATTATGAGAACCAGCTTAACGGGCCAAGGTTACGAAGTGCATGATGCCCGGTCAGGAGAGGAAGCCTTAGAGGCCGTGCGCGCCCAGCGCTTCGATCTGATCCTGCTGGACTTGAATATGCCGGGCATCGGAGGACTGGAGGCTTGCCGTATCATCCGTGCCACCTCGGAAGTCGCGATCGTCATGCTGACGGTGCGCAACGCGGAAGGAGACAAAGTTGCCGCCTTGGATGCCGGCGCCGATGACTACGTCACCAAGCCGTTCAGCATGCCGGAGCTGCTGGCCAGGATTCGCGCATCGTTGCGCCGCATTCCCGTCACTGGTGACGCTTCTGTCATCCAGGCCGGAGACCTGGAGATCAATCCCGCGGCACGGAGTGTGAAAGTTGGCGGTAAGGAGGTTCGGCTCACACCCAAAGAATTTGATCTTCTCCACTTTCTGGCAACCAATGCGAACGCGACGATTGCGCACACCAAGCTCCTGCAGGCAGTCTGGGGACCGGACTACGGCGACGAGGTCGAGTACCTACGAACTTTCATCAATCAGGTCAGGAAAAAAATCGAGAAGGACCCGGCCCATCCGAGGCACGTGATCACCGAGCCCTGGGTGGGCTACCGGTTCCAGATCTGAATTCACCCTATGAGGTGATTCGCACGTCCAGACTTGGCAATCGGCGTACCCGCGCGAGTCCATATCGGCACCTGGGGCCCATACCAACTGACGATGGACGCTCCGGCTGCAAAAACGGAGGTTCGTTCGCATGTAAGTAAACCAGCCTGGGTGACGAAACGCGGTACCTCGTCCTGCGGAGACTGCGAGGGGTCCTCATCGACACTCGCCGACTTGTGATCGTGCAAAGGATTCCTTTTGTACCCGAACATGGGGCGGGCGGCTTGCCGGTCAACTCTCCAAGTTGAACCGGGCCCGGCTACAGGTCGATCTGCCGGTTCGGAGCTCGATCCTTCAGGTCCCTGGAGATGACTTGGATATGCGCGGCCGAGGCCGTGGCCCAGACCCGTGATCCGCTGCCCGCCGCGCAGCGAGACTCGGTATCCGATCCCATCCCGCACCCTCCAGAACCCACGGAAATGATTGAGAAAACGACAAAAACCAGGGGCTTGGGGGATCGGCTAACACTTGGCACCTAGACGGCCCGGCAATGGAAGGAGCCTTGCTGGGTATTTGTGAGGCAGCGGCGTATATTTTAGGGTTGGATTTCCCTCGATTTTCGTCTTGAGGGCTAGCATCTGCCGTATGGACAATACTTTCAAGGATCGGCAGATGAAAGTAGGTGGCCATCGAGGGCATTGGACAGGCTGCGGGATGGGGATGGTGCGGGAGAAAATTATGCGCAAAAGCTTTTTTGTAACCATGGCAATAACGGCCTTGTGCGGATCGGCGTTCGCGATCGAGCAGCGTCACGGAATTCTCATGGGGGAGATCCTCAAGCTAGACGCCGCCGCCAAGACAATTGTCGTCAAGTTGGCCGATGGAACCGAACACACGCTTCACTTCGTAAAACAGACCGCAGTTCACGGTGCACAAGTCGCGGCGGTGGCTGGCACGGGGGCCTTTCATGGATTGAAGGAAGGCAGCGAGGTCATCGTCCACTACACCGCCAAAGGGACGCAGGAAACGGCCAATGATATCGACGCCATCGGGAAGGATGGACTGAAGGTTACCGAGACCACCGCAACCCACATCGGTGACGGCGCGAAAACAATCGCCGCAAAAACTGCAAACGGTGCTGAGGAAACCTACCATCGTACGGGCGGCGTCGCCAGGGAGGCGGGCAAGGACATCGCCGAAGGCACGGCAAAATCCGCCAAGGTAACCGTCCACGTCGCAGAGGCAGCCGGCCGCAAGATCGCCCATCTCTTTAAACGGGGCTGATGCCGTCAGTCACGCCGCTTCCACCCTAGGACACGAGTCCCAGATTCGGGGTGGGGTGGCTCGGGTCGGAATCGGCATCGGCCGCGAGGTTTTCGAGCTTCACCGGCGGCTTTGAAATTCTCCGAATTCAGAGGTTTCTATCCGCCTTCCGGCCGCGTCTTGAGGTTCTCTGGGCGGATGTTCTCTGGACGGTTGCCGCGGCACTTTTCATGTGATAGAGGCCGAGACAGTGAGCGGCAGCCCGATCACCATTCAGCAAAACCGCAGGAAGTTGAGGCCTTATCAATCTCAACCGAACCGCACTCGCAACGCACTGCTTTTGCGGCCGCTGGCTTTCTGAGTGAAGGCGCAAACCACAAGCCGCACCATCCCAGTAGGCATGGTTTGTAGTTCCTCGATCGAAGGCGCTACTACGAGCACCTGGCCAGCATCCAACCGGACGGCACCGTGCTATACGGTCGATTGGATCCCCGAATCACAGAAGGACATCTGCCAGACCCAGTTTGTGATCCAGCATCGGTCATCGGGTGCCTGAAGAACATCTCGGACAGGGTTCCGGGTCTGTCCTTTTCGAGGGCTCGATCTTCTCGAAGAGACCGACGAAGGAGGCCGGGCGGTAACCGGCCTTTTCCACTTACGCCAAGCCGAGCGAGAACCTCACCAAGCACAGCGGTGCGGTATGCAGCGTATCCAAAGATTCGAGAACACGTATCCCCACGGTTCATAGCCGAGAGCGGCGAAAGCCGGGAGATCACCCCGCGGGCCCTTCCGCGCCCGCCGATTGGCGGTGATAACCTGGAGAAACCAGTTCGGTTTAAACCTTGAAGGAGGGCTGGAGATGCCCGGCGAGCTCAAGATCCGAGTGAATGGACAGGTGCGGACCGTTTCGTCCGCGCCGGATACACCGCTATTATACGTGCTTGCCGGCGAACTCGAACTGCAAGGTCCGCGCTTCGGCTGTGGGCTCGCTCAGTGTGGCTCCTGTTCGGTGCTGGTCAATGGCGTCGAGACGCGTTCCTGTGTAACACCGGTTTCCGACGTCCAGGGTAAATCGATCACCACGCTCGAAGGGCTGCCAGCCTGGTACGCGGCGCAGAAGAAGCTAGGCTCGGCTCCCCCCCTGCACCCGGTGCAACAAGCGCTGATTGACGAACAGGCGGTACAGTGCGGCTACTGCTTCAACGGTATGATCATCAAAGCCTCCGAACTGCTCTCGAAAGTTCCGCAGCCGAGCGAAGCGCAAATCCGCACAGCCATGAACGGCCACCTGTGCCGCTGCGGGACATATCCGCGGGTCATTAAAGCAATCCAGCGCGCTTCCCGGGCCATGGCGGGGGTGGCGTGAGCAGCGTCATTCGCCGCGATTTCCTCAAAACCGGTGGCGCTCTCATCATCGGTTTCAGCCTTCGCGAGTCGCTGCCCGCGGAAGATCGGGGCAGTGTTGCCGGACCGCCGGATGCCAAGCAGATCGACACGTGGCTGGCCATCCACGCCGACAACACGGCTACCGTCTACATCGGGTTTGCCGAGCTCGGCCAGGGAAACTCGACGGCGTTGCTGCAAATCGCGGCCGAAGAGCTCGATCTGGACATGAGCCAGCTGAAAACGGTCCAGCTCGACACCAACGTCACACCCAACCAGGGCGGAACCTACTCGAGCGCTTCCATCCAAAGAGGCGGGCCCCAGGTTCGCACCGCCGCCGCCGAAGCGCGGCAGGCGTTGCTCCAGATGGCATCCCAGAAGTTAGAATCCCCCGTCGAGCATCTCACGGTGGCAAAAGGCGTGGTGTCGGTCGCCGGCAGCCCGGATCGCTCCGTCACCTATGGCGCCCTAGTCCCGGACAAGCCGTTCCACCTCGCGTTCACCGGGACCGCGCCGGTGAAGCCCCCAGCCGAGTACAAAGTGGTAGGCGCGCGGATTCCGCGCAACGATGTCCCAGATAAAGTCAGCGGCAGGTATGTCTACGTGCAGCACGTCCGCCTGCGAGGAATGCTGCATGGGCGGGTCGTACGGCCACGAGGCCAGCGGGCCTACGGATCCGGCGCCAAGGTTCTGAGTCTCGACGAGAGTTCGATTGGTGAGATTCCCGGCGCCCGCGTGGTACGCCAGGGCGATTTCGTGGGCGTGGTAGCGGAGAACGAGTGGGACGCTGTGCGTGCAGCCCGGCAGTTGAAAGTCACCTGGGACACGGCGCCCACGCTGCCAACTCACGCCAGGCTCCACGAGCAGATGCGAGCCGCCAAGACCACCGACCGGGTCGTTGTCCAGCGAGGCGACGTGGCCGGAGCCCTGGCAAAAGCGGCGCACGTGGTTTCCGAAAGCTATCGCGGCCCGTACCAGGCGCACGCGCCTTTTGGTCCGAATTGCGCCGTGGCTCACGTGATGCCCGATCGGGCGCTGGTCGTGTGCTCCACTCAGGATGTTTACGGAACGCGCAACAGCCTCGCCCGGCTGCTCGACATGCCGGCCGAAAAGATTCGCGTGCAGTACTACGAAGGTTCGGGCACATTCGGCCATAGCTGCTACGACGATGCGGCCCAGGCTGCAGCGTTGCTGTCGCGACTGGCCGGCAAGCCGGTCCGCCTGCAGTTCATGCGGTGGGACGAGCACGGGTGGGACAACTACGGTCCGGCCCACGTCGGCGAAGTTCAGGTGGCCTCCGACGCCGCGGGCAAAATCATCGCTTACGAGTACGAAGGCTGGCAGCATAACTGGAGCGCCGTGGAAACGTCGGCGCAACTGCTCGGAACGCCGGCGGCCGATTGGCCGGGCGGGGCGGCGCAGCAGGTCAGCGCTTTGAATTGCGGCGGCATGTACGACATTGCCAACGTGAGGCTGGTGAACCACCAATTGCCTGGAAAAGACTATCTCAAGGGCGGTTGGCTGCGCTCCCCGCTCGATCTTTCGTTTTCCTTTGCGTCAGAGCAAACCATCGACGAGTTAGCGTACCTGGCCCAGATCGATCCCTACCAGTTCCGGCGGCAAAACATAACCGATGCCCGCTGGCTCACAGTGCTCGACGCGGTCGCGAGGAGTGCGAAGTGGACGCCGCGGCGGGCGGCTTCCCAGCGTTCGGACGGAAAAGTGGCCACGGGGCGGGGAATTGGCCTGGGTACACATCTGGTGTCATACGGCGCGGCCGTCGCCGAAATCGAGATCCACAAGGAAACCGGCCGCGTCGTAGCGAAGCGTCTCCATGGCGCCGTCGACGCCGGCCTAGTGGTCAATCCAGCGTTTGTGGAGAACCAGATCAGCGGCCAGCTGGTGCAGACGGCCAGCCGGATGTTCAAAGAGGAAGTAACTTTCAACACCACCAATGTCACCAGCCTGGACTGGAGCACCTACCCGGTCCTGCGCTTCGAAGAATGCCCCGAGGTAACTCCCATCGTCGTGCAGCGCTTGAACGAAAGGTCTACAGGCGCAGGCGAGGAAGTGATGGCAGCCGCGGCGGCGGCGATCGCCAATGCGTTTTTTGACGCCACCGGAGTGCGCGTCCGGGAATATCCGCTCACACCAAGCCGTGTCCTGGCGGCGCTAAGCCGAGCCGCATAAGGCTCCCGCCCTGTGCGCGACTGAAGCGCGCTCTTACGGCGCCCCTGCCAGGCGCAACCGCTCCTCGACCTCCCTCCGGAATCGGTCCACACACCGGAGAACATAATCAGCCACCACCAGGTCCGGGTCGTCGACCAGCGGCGTCAGGTCCATCGCATAGCTCAGCGCGCTTTCTTCATCGGTGCCGTGCGAAGCGTAGTAGGTGGCGTTGGCCATGCGGCGGCCGGCCGTCGCCAGGTCGTAGCGCTTTCCGCCGCTGACCTGCGAATCAAAGATCCCCACCAACGCCGCAGCGATGTTCGATCGGGCCGAGACCGGCAGCACCTGTTTGTCGGCGTCAGGCAGCCAGTCGAGATCGCGCCAGACCTCGCAACCGTAGACTCGCTTCGGACGAGTCTTGCCGCGCACGGCGCGTAAGGCGGCGATCGAGCGCAGGGCCACTGCGACGTGGGTGTCGTGCTTGTCGGCCAGGTTGTGCAGGTACACGATCTCGGGTTGCGCGGCTTCCAGGATCTGTTTCAAGTCTTCCACCACCGCCGGCTCGTTCGGATTCTTGACCTCGGTGCTGCTAAATCCGAGTTGCACCTGGCAGCCGTACTCACCGACATACGCGGCTTTGCGCTGCTCTGCCTGGCGCACCTTCTGCATCTCGTCGTCGGTATAGGTGCCGTAGACGCCCGTGCGCGGGCTGCCGGCCCCGTTGGTTGCCACCACGCCGGTGAACCAGTGGTCTGGCTGAGCGAAGCATTGGGCGATGCCATGGTAGGCCATGATCTCGATGTCGTCCTGGTGGGCCGCAATGCACAGGTGCGTGGTGCGCGCGAGCGCCGCGTCCGGCTTCAGGCCGTCGGGAACAAACAGGTCCGCGCTGGGATTATGAAACCGCATCGGCTTTCTCCTGAACGTGAATGGCGGGGAGGCTGGCCGCGGCAATCGCCTGGCCATGCCTTCTATTTGTCTCATCGGGCAGGTGAAAGCCGACGCGTTCGGCGAGCTCGGGAAACTCTTCGCGCAGCACCTGCCCCCCCGTCGAGAGAATCACATCTCCGCCTTCGCCGGTCATCACGCGCCCCAGCACCAGCAGGTTGCGGAATTCGTAGAAGCCGGCGAAGGTGGCGATGGCGTAGCCGAAGTAGACGCCGATCGTTTCGTAGATCGAGCGCGCCCGCGGATCACCGGCCGCCATCAGCCTTTGGACTTCATCGAGCTTGGCGGGGAGCGGCATGTCTTTGGGCAGGACGATGCCGGCCGGCGCGAGCAGCCGCGCGACCGCCTGCTGGGAGAAATACTGCACGCCCACGCCCGTGTCGCCGGACCACTCGTCGACCGGCCCACCCTCACGGTAGTCGAAGGGCACAAATGCCAGCTCGTTCAACCAAGACGTGATCGCGCCCTGCGGCGTGACAAAGCCGGCGGCCAGGCTGCTGCCCATCGCGATTCCCAGCACGGCGTTGTCGCGAAGCGCCATCGAGCCCGCCAGCGCCGTGACCTCGCCGTCGTTCACCACTTCAAACGGCACACCGCCCCAAGCCTTTTGCAGGTCGAAAAAAAGGCGCCGGATGCGGCTGTCAAACAGCGACGGCGGCACCGAGCGGTAGAGCGAGCCGACGCGTACCTCGTTGTTCACGTAGACTCCGGCCGCGCTGCCGCCGATCGCATCAACTCGCCCCAGATGGGCAGCCGCCCTGCGCAGGGAATCGTGGATGCCGTCGAAGTGATACTGCGGGTCCGCTTCGGTGCCCGGCTGCCAGGGCACTTCTTCACTAAAGACGACCCGGCCTTCGACGACCGCGGCACACTTGCGATCGCTCGCTCCCAAATCGAAGCCTATGCGAGAGCCATCCAGGTGGCGGCCGAGCGGCACGGCCGTTTCTGTTTCGTCCGGGCATTCTTCGTACCGTGTGCTCTCGATAGTCAGGGGATGCCCGTAGACGCGCTGCCCCATGAAGTCGTGGTCGAAGGCACGCGCGCCTCCCGGCCCGTAGACGCCGCGGAGATAGGTCGCGAGACGAGGATCGCCCGCGACCGTAACCTTATACCCGCCCTTTTGCCACAGCAGAAACTTCAACAAACGCTCGATGTACCGGTGGTTGGCAGCAAGATGGGCGGCGTCATGGGGAAGAACACAAGTGCGGAAGACCGACGCCGAACCGTCGCTTCGCTCGAGAGCGAGGGCGACCTTCGAGCCGCCAACGGCTTCGACCGCGGCGCCGTAAGCGCGATTCCACAATGACGCCGGAACAAATCCCGGATCGAGGGACGGACGGAATCGGGGTGACACCGGGATGCCCACAAGCGCAAGCACCATGTTCCATCTTTCGCGAGCGGCCTGTCCAGTGCACAACCGTTACGGGCGCGGTTATGCCCAGTTCGTTACGGTCGCATCGCGCTAGAATGGGGTCGCATGGCAGAGGGGGATCGGGACTTCAACCGGCCGTCGCACCTCCCGGAAGAAAGGATCCGCGAGGAGTTGAACCGCATCCTTGCCAGCCACGAGTTCCGAACCAGCAAGAGAAGCCAGGATTTCCTGCGTTACGTGGTGGACCACACGCTTCGCGGTGAGGCCGACCTGCTCAAGGAACGCACGATCGGCGTGGACGTTTTCGGCCGCTCTTCCGACTATGATCCGAGCGACGACGCCACCGTCCGGGTGAAAGCAGGGGAAGTTCGCAAGCGCCTGGGCCTGTATTACGCCGAACAGGGCGCTCGCAATCCAATCCGCATCGACCTGCCCTTGGGCAGCTACGTGCCGGAGTTTCGCGAGTCGGAGAACCGGGCAGCTCCCGCGCAGCCTTCTGGGGAAGCTTCCGTGTCCCCGCCCCAAGCCCAGCCGAAGATGCGCCTTGGAACTCGCGTCGCGGCGGGCGCGATGCTTCTCGCCGTTCTTTCGGCGGCCTTCGTTTGGTTGCGCACCCGCCCAGCAAACACTCCGCTCGACCAGTTTTGGGCCCCGGTTCTGACGGGTAATGCTCCCCTTCTGTTGTGCGCCGCGTACGTCCCGGTTTATCGTCTGGAACCCGATACCAACCCGCACCCTCGGGCGGAAGACTTCGTTCCGCTCCCCGATCAATTCGTTGGGGGCGGCGATCTGATCGCGATCTCGCGCCTGACCGCCATGCTGGCGCGTATGGGCCGAGCGTACCGGCTCAAGGTGGGTAACGACGTTTCGTTTCAGGACCTGCGCACGGGTCCGGCCGTTCTGGTGGGATACTCGTATACGCGCTGGCGCGAAATCAGCC
>Ga0306921_10001677_pt1 | contig 21744 bp, 17 predicted proteins | sample sta12Cox44000080_FD_203760 | JGI IMG/M metagenome (GOLD analysis project Ga0306921, IMG submission 203760) | Lab enrichment of tropical soil microbial communities from Luquillo Experimental Forest, Puerto Rico - statoxic.12C.oxic.44.000.080 (v2)... | ecosystem: Environmental > Terrestrial >...
TTCGCGAACGAAGCACGTAAGATGCCGCGGCGCGATTGGCCGGCGAGAATGTCGGGGAGGCTCGAACCATCCTGGGTCAAAAGTCTCTCCGGTCGGACCTCACGGGGATCGTTACGGACTTGACGGCTCCGGCATCCGGCTCGGTTCTGCGCCGGCCGTTGCCGAGCGCTTGGCTAACCTATGTCACCTTTGCGCGAGGAACGGACTGCCGAACTCGAAATTGCCGTCAGGTAATGGTCCGAATTCCTCGCAAACACCCGACAAGGTCCGCGCGAAAGACGATTGCGATGTGGCGGGGCCGGGCTAGGTCACTTGAGAGGCCATCACCGATGCACAGCCGCGAGATCCAGCCGTTCCGTACTCGGTAATTTCGGGTAGAATGCCCTTGGCCCGGAAGGAGGCGCGGCATGAAGCTCGTCGAATTGGCCCGAACCGTCCGCAGCAAGAACGCCGGGCCGTTGAAGCTCACCCTCGATCTCATGTTCGATGACGAACCGGCATACCGCCGCGCCCTGCAACCCCCTGCGCTCGATCCCGGCTCCGTGGCGCGCCTCTATGGGCGACCCGAAGGAACCGTCGAGGTGCTGCCCTACCCTGCCGCGCTGGCTATCAAAATTGTCATGGACCGGCTCGTCGTCTCGGGCGATCTCGGCGACCGCGACGTCTATGGGGCGCAGCAACACGCTCCCCTGCTGGACCCCGAGTTGTGAGCGCCATCGCCAAGCTGCTGGAGCGGCGCGACCCTCTGCAGCTGAGTCTCAAGGCTTTGGGCGCGTCCGGCCAGCTCGGCTACGGGATCCCGGAGAAGTCGCTGGCAGCGGGGATCGAGCGTGCCCCCGATTACATCGGCGCCGATATGGGGTCGATCGACCCCGGGCCCTATTACCTCGGCAGCGGAGAGCTGGCAACGGCGCCGGCCACCACCCGCGCCGACCTGACCCGGCTCCTGCGTGCCGCGCAAGCTCGACATTCCGCTGCTGATCGGCACCGCCGGCTCGGCAGGTGCGGCGCCGCATCTGGAAAAGACGCTCGCCATGGTGCGTGAGATCGCGCGCGCCGACCGGCTGCATTTCCGGCTCGCCTCGATCCGCGCCGACATCCCGCGCCAACTCGTCAGGGAGACGGTGCGTTCCGGCCGCGTCCGCCCGATCGACAGCATGGCGCCGCTGAGCGAGGCTGACATCGACGAGGCCTCTCATCTTGTCGGGCAGATGGGCACGGAGGCGTTCTGCCGCGCGCTGCGGGCAGAGGCCGACGTCGTGATCGCCGGCCGGGCGTGCGACACCGCGATCTTTGCCGCAGTGCCGGCGCTGCTCGGTTGCGCGATGGGGCCCGCCATGCATATGGCCAAGATCATCGAATGCGCCTCGCTCTGCTGCGTTCCAGGCGGCCGCGACCCGATCCTGGCGACCCTCGAGGGTGACAGCTTCGTGCTGGAAAGCGTGAATCCCGAACGGCGCGCGACGGCGATGTCGGTGGCCGCCTACAGCCGCTACGAGCAGAGCGATCCCGACCGCGTCGTCGAGCCGGAAGGCGTGCTGCTCGTCGGTCTGCGCGCTATGAAGAGATCGACGACCGGCGCACCCGGGTTTCCGGCGCGCAGTGGATCCCCGCCTCCCGCCCCACGGTCAAGCTGGAAGGCTCGGTCCGGGTCGGCGAGCGCGCGGTCCTGCTGTGCGGCTCCTGCGACCAGCGGTTCATCGCCCGCATTCGCGACATCCTGGCCGAGGTGACCGGGGTGGTGCGCGGGCTCGTGTGCCGGGACGAGCCCGAAGATTATCGCCTCATATTCCGGGTCTACGGCATCGACGGGGTGTCCCCTGGCCAGCGCCGCCGAACCCGATGCCCCGCGAGATCTTCATCCTCGGCGAATGTGTCGCGCCGAGCGCCGAACGCGCTGGGGCGGTGGCGCGCACGACGAAGCAGTACCTCCTGCATCATGGGTTTCCCGGCCGGCTCTCGACCGCCGGCAACGTCGCCTTCCCGTTCACGCCGCCGGAATTGTCCGGCGGCACTGCGTACCGCTTCAATGTCTATCACATCATGGAAGTCGACGAGCTGGCACCGTTGTTTCCGGTCGAGATCGAGGATCTGTGATCCCTCCGTGACGCAAGCAGGATCTTGCAGGACGGCTAGGGAAGCGCTCGACGCGAACGTGGACTGGCGGCGCTTTTGGAATACCATTGCCGGGGTGCGCTGGGTCGCCACTCAGGGCACTGGGCATGACGAGCGCCGCGCTGCGATTCCGGCGCCCGCGGGATGCGGTCGGACCTGCCCCGTATCGCCGCCTGCATGAACCCCGACTGTAGCACTCTCCCAGCCGCGGTTGCGGGCGATCTTCGCCTCACTTGGTCCGCCTTTGCCCGCCAGTATGACGAGCCCGCCGAAACCTATGACGCAAAAATTTCCCCGAGCCGCTGGATCGAGCTCATCACACGCTCCTGCGGCAGCCCTGGCCACTGGCACCGCATGATGAAGTGATCGACACCTAGAAGCTCGCGATATCGCGCGATCTCCTCCTTTACCGACACCTTGTCGCCGATGATGAACTGGTCCCGCGCGAATTCCTCGAACGAACCCTGCGTGGCGCGGTTCTGTAATCCCCATGATGCATAAGCGGCGTATTTGTATTCCAGCGGCCCGCGGCATTCCTCATGCGCTGTGGCATGGCGGGCACCGACGTAGCATTCGAGGGTGATCGGGAACTCCAATGGCGTGCGGCCATATTCCCTCAAGGCCGCACGATAGGTCTGCATCAGTGAAGTCACCTTGCCGAGCCCGCTGGTGTTGACAATGAGCCAGGCATCGCCAATCCGCGCCGCGCGCCTCACCGATACGTCGGCCTGCCCAGCGATATAAAGCGGCGGTCCACCGGGGCGAACCGGCTTCACGCTAATGCCGGCATCGTCGACCGTGTAGAACCGGCCATTGTGGCTTACGCGCTCCTCGGTCCATAGGCGGCGCATCAGGGAGATGCTTTCGTTAAAGCGCGGTGCCCGTTCGCTGAGGCCAATGCCGAACGCGTCGAACTCAGGCTGGCGATAGCCCAGCCCGACGCCGAGGATGTAGCTGCCGCCGGTCAACACATCGAGCGTGGCGGCCTCCTCGGCCACATGCACGGGGTTGAGCGGCGGCAGGATCAGGATGTTCGGGCCGATCGTCATGCCCTGCGCGTGCGCCGCTACGTAGCCCATGACGGGCGTGATTTGCAGCATCTGCATCGGATGGGTCAGCCAGTGATGCGGAAACCATAGCGACGCGAACCCGGCGTCGCGCGCTGCGCACACCTGCGCGACCATCTCGGGGACGCGGTCGGTGAGGTTGAAGCCCTCGGGGAACTGCGTGTTGATGAATAGACCAACTTTCATAAAGGCATTTCCTCCGTTTACTGTGCGCAGTCTACTCGGGATGTGGCACGCCCGAACAGCTCGGGACACACGCACGAAGGATGTGTAGAGGAAACCGCAGTACTGCTTCAGTTGGCGATTATCTCTTTCTCAATTTGGATCCCTTCCTTGTCTCTCATACGTATTTTCGCAAAGTATGAACGGCTGCAATCAGCGCCTATGCTCATTGTGAGATCGACAACGCGAGCCGCAGTGTCAACCGGCCGGCTCTCGGTTCGCAAGCTCGCGCCGTGCGACGGCCGGTTCCCCTGCTGCTCGCGAAACCGGGCCGCGCTCCCCCTCCCCTACTCTGCCTTCAGCACGAACAGCTCGTCGGCGCCGGATTCGGCACCCCAGACTTCGCCCTTGCGGCCTGCGACCTGCCGCACATAGGCGTAGGGATCTGATAACGGAAAAGCCTCGAATTTCTCGGTTTTGGGATCGAAGCGCAGGATTGCGTTCGCGCCCCAGTCGCTGAGCCAGACAGCATCGGTCTCGTCGAGATAGACGGCGTAGGGCTGCGGCGCATTGCCCGGCAGGTGCCAGCGTGCCCAATTTTTAGCTCTACTGTCGTCGCGGAAAAGATCGCCACTGTTCCAGCCGGTGATCCACAACCCGCCGCGGCTGTCGCTCCAGACACGCCGCGCACCCTGCCGCGGCACGGGCGGTTCCAAGACCGTTACGGCGCCGGTTTCGCGATTGATCTGGCCGAGATAGCTCCCGGCAAGCGAGGCGAAGAACACCTGGCCGTCCGGCGTGGTGGCGATGCCATAGGGTCCTGTGCCGCGCGGCGTATCGAACACAGCGATGGCGCCCGTCTTCGGATCGAGCCTGCCATGGATGCCGTTCTGCCCGGTGAACCACAGCACGCCCTGACGATCAAAGGTCGCCTTATTCAGGTTGGCGTCGCGCCGCTCGTTGGGTAATGGGAAGAGCTTCACTCCACGGGTTGCGGGATCGACCCGGGCGATCGCGTTCTGTCCGCCTTCGGTGACCCAGGCAGCACCGTCGGGCCCCACAATCACGCCGTGGGGCGCCGCACCGGGTCCCAACGCGATCAGATCCGATTTGCCGGTCCCGGGATCGTGGCGGCCAAGTTTGCCCGCGGATTGCGCGGTAAACCAGACCGTACCGTCTGCGGCCGGATAGACGTCATGCGCCGCGGCGCCCGCCAGCACGGGAAAGGTCCGCATCGCAACTTTGGCGTGAGCCGGGCCGGCCGCCGTCGACACCGCCACCACCACCGCCGCAAGTATCATCCAAAATCGGACCATGGAGAGCTCCTCCCGCCGCGGCTCACCAAAATACCATCAGTCGAGCTGCCAGCGAGGACACAGTCGCTGATCACTGCGGCCGCGACCCCCTCCCCTGCCCGCTTCGTGACGCCTTTATCGGCTGAGCGGCGCGCCGCAGCGCCCATACCGTCCGCTCGAGGTGTAGCTCGCCAGCCTTCGCCTTTTGCACCATTCCGTGAAAATAGCCCCCCGGCGTCGTCCGGAAATGTTCCGGGTCCTTGGTCGAAACGATCGCCAGCGCGACCGCGGCCAAATTCCGGCCCATTGTAACGCAGGCATCGCCCCACAGCGATTTCGATACGTCGAGGTCGTGCCGCAGCCAGTCCGCCGCGTCGATGATCTCCGGCCAGGTCGGGCTCGGCCGGCGCAGATAGGGTTTCAACCGCGGTGCAAGCTTCGCCAGCTCGTCCGAACGGATCCCATGCACCGTGCCCTTCCCCGGCTTTGTTTGGGGCTCCGGCTCCGGTTCCGAGGATTGGGAACCGGACGGTGCCGGCGCATTGCTACTATTCTTGGTGGCAATTACCGTATCCTCTAGAGGATTAGGGGTGGGGTTGTAGATAGATTGATGGGGCTCGTTTTCGACCTCCGAGGGGGCCTTTTTAACATCCTGCAATAGCATTTCGAGACGGGCGCGGGCTTCGCGTTGCCGCTGTTCCAAGCTGGCGACGCCCACCTCCATCTCGTCAGGCCGCTCCGCGCGCTTCAACGCTCGCACGATGGCCTGAGCGTCGCGCTCCCGCGTCGTCCACTCCTCGCCCGTCAAATCGAAGTCGCGCGCCGTTTCGAGGATCTGGACGATGCCCTTGCGGGCAATCGTCGCGCGCCGACGCAGACGCCCCATAGCCTCGCGCTCCGCCCTCCCCTCCTCCGCCAGCCGGACGAATTCCGCATAGCGTGCCACGAGCGGCGACAGGTCGAAGCCGTAGGCCTCCACGATCCGCCCCTTGCCATCGCGCTTGCCGTAGCGCTTGCCGTTGGGGCTGTCTCTCATCGTAACCAGGCCTGCCTCAATCAGGTAGCGATTGAGGCGTTTTGCCTGAGTTTCGGAAAGGCCGAGCGCCTCCTGCTCGAGTAGCGCTGAGGGCCACACGATCGGTCGCCGTCCCTGCTCCCAATCCTGCGGTTGGGTGAATTTGAACAGCCAATCGACCGCGTGCACGACGCGGGTCGGCAGCCCCAGCCTGGGCGCCGCGGCTTTGAAAGCCGCGAGCAATTGCCCGTGCACTGTTACGCCGGCCGGCAGGCCGGTAAAACTTTCTGCCGCCCGGTCTACCTTCAAAAGACCAGGCGTCAACCGCCGAAAGCCCGTCGGACTATCGGCAGACCCCCTCCGTGGCGCCCCTGGGGCGCAGTTTTCCATGTCCATCACTCCCCCTCTGATAGGTGGTTCGCGACGGGCAAAGCCTTCCCTTCAGCGGAAACGGCAATTTCCGTTGACAGCTAGGGCATCCATTGGCTACACGGGACTTGTTACGCGCCCCGGCGTAGGCCACTTGGCCCGTCACGAGCCGTAGAAAGCCCGCCCGGCAAGGCGGGCTTTCACGTTCTTAGGTCGAGTTTAGTTCCGCGGCCGTCACTCCCTGCTGATTAAGTCGCAATAACCGGGCGCTTTCCCTCTGCAGCTCGACGATGGGCCCCGATACCGGACGATAAACTGCGGTTGGACCGATGCCGCGGCCGCGGATTGCCAATTGATCAGATGCGGCGCGTGGAAGGTCGCCACCGACTCGAAAGGCCCATTTTTTGCAAACCGGATCTTGCCCTTAGGGTGACCATGCTATGGCGGAAGGTTCCGCGTCGCGGGGCCGGATCAGCGCCGGGTCAATCAACGGTTCGTTGAGGCGACGCTCGAACCGAACGATAAGGCGGTCCAAGGGAATGCGCCGTCGGGGCGAGACGAGATGCCCAGCTTCGTTTCGGTGCACGAACTCAATTACGAAGCCTTTGAGCGACCCCTTCGTGATCGTTTTCGCGAGGTTGTGTCGGAAGTGCCGCAGGTCAGTGGTAACGCCCATGCGTCGACGAAGGTCCTGAAGAGACACCGCTGCGGACGGGTGATCCGCGCATTCCGCGTAGCCGACCTCATAGAGTTTGCGCTCTAGAGGTGGCAGATAGAAGTAGCCCTCACTCGATATTAGCGTAGCCTCGTCATCGATGACGGCCCGCCATAACCAATCACAAAGCTCGATCTCAATTGCCTTCATCGCCTCGTGGCCGTTGCTCCACACGGCAGTCTCCATCCGCGCCGATTTGAGCCAGGAAAACCACGTCCGCTCGCGACGGCCGCCAGTGACGATGTTGGTCTTGATCTGGGTCCCTTGCAGGCGCTCTAGAGCCGCAGCGAAATAACGATAGGTCTTGCCGCCAGGGGTCTTCCCGGTCACGCTGAAGAAATCATGCGCAGTAAATCGGAATTTTTGGCTCACCTGCTCGCCGCGTGCCAGCTTTTGGCTAGCGATAGAGCAGATATATACGAGGATCTCCTTGTCGTTGATGGTAGCGATCCCCGACTTCGTACCCTGGACGACGATCTCAACGCCACCAGCCTTGTATTCGATCGGATCCATGCGTTTCGACTCCAGTGCAAAAAAGGAGTGGAGCATGGTGTTGCGGTCGTTCGACACGTCCCCGGTCAGCGGGCTGTCGAGACCTGGCAGGCCCTGTTGTGCGGTCACATCGGTTCCCATCTCAACCTACCGGCGTATCCCCGGCGGACAGAGTGACGTGCAAACGGTGGCGTTCAACACAATTCGTTTTAACGTCCACCGAGATACGATCTTTTTCTACGCGACGTCCGCAAGAGTACGAGCTTTCGGCCGAATGTCCGTCAAAGTACGAGGCGCGATGTCCATCAGGGTACGAGGTTGCGGCCAGAATGTCCGTCAAGATACGAGCTTGGGACTTCGTTTCGATGCGAATCGTTGAAAATGACCTCTTAAAACCCGCGGGACGTCGTACCCCCGCGGACCTTGTCAACCGCCCGATTGATCGGACCGTCCTTCGCCTGCCGTTCCATACTTTGGGAGAAACATACAATATATCAATTTCTTATGTAGGTACATTCGCACTGCTACGCATCGATGTCCGTAACAGTACGAGTTCCTCTCGTACGGTTCGGGTTCCTATCCAAAGACACTGACGGGATGCTCCCGCGGCAAGCTTGGACCGAGTCGGACATCGCCACGGGCGGCTTGGTTGCGTACGCATTGCGGATCTTCGGCGAGCGCCGAAGATAGACCCCGCGTTTGGCGTTTCTGCTAAGATGTCGTGCGAATTGCTCACAATGAAATAAACTGTCTAGCTGCGCGTTACTTAATGTCTGTGGAGAACTTCCTTTATATAGAGCGCGTCGATCTCTGGCACTAGCAAGCGAGCGAGGATCTGAGCCTTCACCGCGCGCCTGGTCTCGACGACATGGCGCAGATCATCGGCCAGATCTTGCGGCAGGATGAGCGACACCCCGGAGCGTGAGACGCCCGCGCTTACCCGGCGCAGCGGCGGATATTCGCCGGAGCGGTGAGCACGTGCGAGGTCACGTAGCGGATTCTGAAGCAGCTCGAGCGCAACGCGTGTGCGCTTGGAGCATCGCAGATCAGCAATCTCCGAAAGCTTTCGCCCGCTCACTGCAGGCAACTTGATCGCAACATGCCGCCACGGGTCGTCGACGATAAGGTCATCTAGCAGCGGAGGTTCAGGTTCCGGCGCGGACGCCGAGGACCGTGCCACGGGCTCCATAGCGCGGGCCCCCTCCCCTGCCCCGTCTTCGATCAATGGAGGAACAGCCACGCGGCCCCGGAGAGAGAAGGCCTGAACCTCGGGACTGTCGAGATCTATTGCCGGCGACGGAGCCGGACGCATATCGCGCTGTTCAGTACGCCCTTCAGGGCGTGCGGGTCGGGTGAACTGAAGCGGGGGCTTAGGCATTCGCTGCCCTAATTGCATCGGTGACGCCAAACACTTCTCGGTGCAGCTCGCGGATCGAATCGCGCGCCCTGCGCTCAGAGGTATTTGGCTTCTCTAGCTCAGTCACGGCGAGTCCAAGCTTCTCAGCCTTCTCAAAGGCGGCACGCTGATGAACGATTGTCCGAAGGGTGCGAAAGCCGGGGAACGCTTCCGCTACCGCCTGGAGGTCGTCCTTGGCGCTGGAATAGGGATTCGTCGAGATGCGCATTCCCAGCAACCATCCCGTAAGTTGGGCATCGCCTCGCATAGCGTTGGCCTCGTCGAGGACACTCTTGAGCTTGGGCATTGTCCATATTTGCAGCTGTGATGGATTCAGCGGTACGACCCACGCGTGGCTTATCAGGGCCGCTTGCCGCAGCTCGATCGAATCGAATCCGCCGCAGTCGACGATCACGTCATCGAAATCGCGGCCCAGCGCCTGAAGCGACTTGGCCGTCGTTGATCCCTTAACCTGGACGACCGGGACAGATGGCATTGCGCCATGCTCGTCTCGATTGGCTATGTAATCCGATAGGCTCTCCTGATCGGGATCGGCATCTACCAGAATGATTTTCTTCCCCTGACGCGCCCGCTCGACGCCGAGGTTGACGGCAAGCGTCGACTTTCCGGTCCCACCTTTCACGCCACCCACCAAGAGCTGCACGTTGTATTCCCCCTAACCTAGCTCCCCGCGCCTATCGAGTCCATCGACCGACCCATATGGGAGAGTCATACCGACTGAGCACAACGATCTCCGTATTCGGTTGGCATCATACAGGAGGAACGCGCTGTCGCCAACGGCCGGCCATTGTAAAAAGAAGAGACTGCTAGGACCGAGCGGCGAGCGCTCCCTAAGATGCCCAGGACAACGCCTCTGATGTGGACATCAAAGAACGTGAAAAACCAATCACTTACTGCATTAGGGCCGCAAAGACTCCACCGCGTCTCACCAACACCTCCGACAAGCACACCCGTCCCAACGTCCCAAAGACGCCCAGGACAACCGATACAATCAGCACATCGAATTAGGCGATTTCATAAGCTTACGACCCCTAGGTACTGCTTCGGTGGAGAATCGCCAACCGAACCGCCCACAGCGAATGCGCCGATTTCAAAGGCTGTTTCTTTTAGGCCTGTTCAGGACCCGCCGTTCATTGATCAAGGATCCCGCAGGGGTCCGATGGTCCACCTGAAGGCCCCAACGCTGCCGCATGCAGCTCGAGAGCCCGCTGCGCACGCCGGATCGCCCGGTCCGCGAGATCGAGCCACTTATCGAGCTCGCCTAACTCGAATTCTCTGCGTTCGAGCGGGGGCAGGGGAGGGGAGGGGGCCAGGACCGGCGCCGGGGCGCAGGGTCCTCGAGCGATGCCGTGCAAGAGGACCACCACCTCCGACAAGCACACCCCTCCCAAGGTTCCAACGACGCCCAGGACAACTGGTACAATCGGGACACTGAATCACGTCATTGCATAAACTTACGACCTGTAGGTGGCGCTTCGGATGGAGGAATCGCCAGCCAAACCACCCACAGCGAATGCGCCGATTTCAAAGCCTGTTTCTTTTAGGCCTGTTCAGGACGCGCCGTTCATTGATCAAGGATCCCGCAGGGGTCCGATGGTCCACCTGAAGGCGCCAACGCTGTCGTCTGCTGCTCGAGAACCCGCAGTGCGCGCCGAATCGCCTGATCCGCGAGATCGAGCCAGCGGTCGAGCTCGCCAAACTCGAATTCTCGGCGCTCGAGCGTGGGCAGGGGAGGGGAGGGGGCCAGGAGCGGCGCCATGGCCGGCGGATTATCGTTGCCGGCTGGCGCCGCGTCGAGGGAGGCGGTGCTTGGGCGACCGGGAAGGCGCCCGGGCAGCGGCCGCCGTGGCGGCGCGGCCGCCTCGCGCAGCGGCGCCAGATGCTTGAGGCCGTAGAGCCGCCGTTTCGACCGGTGCGTCACCTCGCTGGTAATGCCGAGCACGACAAAGCCTTCGAGCAGCCGCGTGGCGTTGTTGGTCGCCATGCCGAGCGCCTGGCCGAGCGAGGTAGCGGAGACGACGGGGGCCGCGGCGAGGATGTCGATCGCCGGCGCGGCGCGCGAATCGCGCCGTCTTCCGGCGACGGCGCGACGCGCCGCAAACCACTGCCGCTCGAGGCTCGCCAGCAGCGCGGTCCCGTCCTCGGCCTCGTCCGCGAGCGCGTCGAGGAATTCTCTGATCCAGAGCTCGCGCGCCCACGGCGCCTCGGCGCGTAGCGCGCCAGCGCCGGTCAAGAGCGGGCAGGGGAGGGCGGTCACCCCGCGCCGCAGCCAATAAGCGGCGAGCGCTGCGCGCAGCGGCGGCCGCTCGCCGCCTTTATCGAGCCACGTATGGACGCCGAGCGCGGCGCCGAGCAGCGGCGAATGGGTGTCGCCGACCGCCTCGAGGTGCGCCGCAGCCTCGGCGATCGCCGCGCGCTGCCGCTCGTCCGGCTTGACAAACCACCGGTAAAGTCCGAGCGCATGGCGGGCGGCGGCGAACAGGAGACCGCGCTCGAGCAGCGGCGGCACGTGATCGACGCGGAACCGGACCCCCTCGATCGCCGCTGCCAGGTGCCAGGGGTCGATGACTTGGCCGTCGACCGCGGCTTGGCGGCGAATTGCGTCGAGCCGGGCGCGATACGCCCAGGCTGGGGCGAGCGGGTGGCGTGCCAGCACCGAATCGAGCCGCGCGACAGCACCGGCGGCGCGTTCGAGACTTGCGGCGACCGGCGGCTGCTCGGCGAGGGTTCTGGCGATATCATGCATCAGAATTCACGAGCGAGACCAAGCAGTAGAACGTTTTGGGGGCAATTGGGCGCAATTTCCGCGGTCACGGGACGCAGAAGTGAATCAGAAAACTACCGGACGGGCACTACTCGTGCGAGTGCTAAGTTTTTATGTTGATTTGCAAGGGCTACGCTATACCGGAACAATCCGCCGCATTGCTGGGATGACGCGACGATTCGCGACGGCGTCACAGAGTGGCGTACCGATTCGACCTCGATCGGTCAAATAACCATAATTCTTTTCGGCGGCGCCTATCGTATTCGGGATAACACCCCTTGTCCCGAATAGCAAAACTCAGTATCAGAGATCAGCGATCAGGTGGGGAGGGGGAGTGCCGGCCGCCGCCGGTGCGACAACAGCCAATGCGTGGTTCATCGATCAACGCCGCGTCCGCTGATGCCGGCCGACGATAGCACGATCCCCCTCATCCTGCCCGATCCCCTCGCCACCGGCGCCGAAAACTCTGCCGGGTTTGGACCCGCTGGTGCCGCCCCCGATTCGGTCGCGCACTGGTTCGACCTCGAGACGATCCTTGCATTGCCGGCGCCGATCGCGAGCTTTGCCGATGCCGCCGAGGCCGCGGCACAATACCGCCGCGCCGCGCGCTCGGAAAATACCCGCCGCGCCTACCGCGCCGCCGTTGCCCGGTTTTGCGCGTGGTGCGCCGAACATCGGCAGAACGCCTTGCCGGCCACCCCGGAGACCGTTGCCGCGTTTCTCGCCGCCGCGGCGCGCGCCGGTCTCGCGGTCAACACGTTGCGATTGCGCCATGCCGCGATTCGCTATCTCCATCTGCTCGCCGGCGCCGCACCGCCGACCGCCGCCGCCACCGTCGCGACAACCTTTGCCGGGATCCGGCGCGCCCATCGCCGGCCGCTCGCCAAAAAGACCGCTCTGGTGCTCGACCGCTTGCTGCCGGCGATCGAGGCGATCCCCAATACCTTGCCCGGGTTGCGCGACCGCGCGCTGTTGCTCGTCGGCTTTGCCGCGGCGTTGCGGCCGAGCGAGATCGCCGGGCTCACCCGCGAACACCTGACGCGCCACGCCGACGGCATCGAGCTGTTTTTGCCGTGGCGCAAAAACGACCAGGACGCCCGCGGCACCAAGCTCTGGCTCCCCCAGGGGCGCACCGCGCTCGACCCGGTCACCGCACTCGAGGCCTGGCTCGATGCGGCGGCGATCAGCGACGGTCCGCTGTTTCGCCGGCTGCGGCGCGTGCCGCCGCCGCGGGTCGCCAAGGGCGCCAAGCCTAAGCCGCCACCCGAGCGCTACCGTCTCGGCAGCGCCCCGATCGACACCGATTCGATCGCCTTGATCGTCAAGCGCTGGACCGCGCGTGCCGGGTTTGACGGGGCCGATTTTGCCGGGCACAGCCTCCGGCGCGGGGCGATTTCGAGCGGCGTCGCCCAAGGTGTCCACATCGCTCGCCTCAAACAGTTCTCCGGCCACGCCTCATTGAAAAGCCTCGAGGAATATGTCGAGCTCGACGAATTGCGCCACAACCATCCATTGAAGGACGTCCTGTGAGGGCGAGCGCCGCGGATGCCCCAAGGCCGAGCGACCTATCGGTAGAAATTGCGTTCAGTACGTCCATCCTAAGATCTGGCGGAAATGCGTGTTCTCCTGCATCAATTGATTTAAGATTGGCGGCAAAAGAGCCTCGCCAACGGTCTGTTCAAGTCCAACGACCCAAACCAGGGAGGTGGCCAATGTGGAAGAAATCGATCCTCGTCCTCGTCGCGGTTGCCCTCGCACCGCGTCTTGGCTATGGCCAGGACACCAAAACCACGCTCGACGGCGTCAGCAAAGCTCTGGGCGAGGTGAAGTCGCTGCAATATTCCGGCAGCGGCGCCTTCTTCTCGTTTGGCCAGAGCTTCACCCCCGGCGACCCATGGCCGCGGTTTGGGCTGAAGAGCTACACCCGCACGATCGATTACGAGACGCCGGCGCTGCGCGATGAGGTGGTCCGGGCCGAGGGTGATCCAGTGGCGCGCGGCGGCGGGTTGCCGATCCCCGGCGGTCAGCGCTTGACGACAGCGGTCAGCGGTACGCTGGCCTGGGGTCAGCTTGGCGAGGGTCCGGTCAATCCCGCACCCGCGGCCGTCGGCGATCGACTGCATCAGCTGTGGATCACGCCGCAGGGTCTGATCAAGGCCGCCCTTAAGTACAACGCCACCGTGCAGGCGCAGGAGGAAGGCGGCAAAAAAACGGCGACGATTGCATTCACAGTGCCGGGCCAGTTCAAGATCAGGGCCGTGGTTGATGACAAGAACCTGGTCGAAAAAGTCGAATCCTGGAACACCAATCCGGTCCTCGGCGACGCGCTGACCGAGACCGTCTACAGCGATTACAAGGATTTTGGCGGTGTTCGGTTCCCGACCAGGATCACCCAGAAGCAGGGCGGCTTCCCAACCCTCGACCTGACGATCAGCGAAGTCAGAGCGAACCCACCAGCGGATATCCAGCCGCCCGACAATGTCCGCCAAGCGAGCATCAAGGTGCAGGCCGACAAGGTCGCCGATGGCGTCTGGTACTTGACCGGCGGCACCCACCACAGCGTGCTGGTGGAGATGAGCGATCATCTGGTGGTGATCGAGGGACCGCTAGACGATGCTCGCGCCAACGCGGTCATTGCCGAGGTGAAGAACCTCGTGCCAAACAAGCCGATCAAATACGTGGTCAACAGCCACCACCACTTTGATCACGCCGGCGGTCTCGGTGCGTTTGCCGCCGAAGGTGCGACAATTATCACGCACGACTCAACCAAAGCGTTTTTGGAGCAGAGCCTGGCGGCGCCGCGCACGATCCGGCCCGACAAGCTGGCGCAGAGCGGCAAGAAGGCGACAGTCGAGGGCATGCCGGACAAACGCGTGCTGAGCGATGCGACGCACAGCGTCGAACTCTACCGGATCCAAGACAACACGCACGCCGAGGGGCTGATCATGGCGTACCTGCCAAAGGAGAAGCTGCTGGTCGAAGCCGACCTCTATACGCCGGCGCCACCCAACACCGCGCCGCCGGCACAACCCAATCCGGCGAGCGTCAATCTGTACGACAACATCGAGCGGCTGAACCTGGCAATCGATCAGATCCTGCCATTGCACGGCCGCAAGGTGCCGCTCGCCGAATTGCAGAAGTGGATCGGCAAGACGTCGTAAGCCAAAACAACGCAGCATCCAAAATTAAAGAGCCGGCGAACGGCGGTTAATATGATGCGCAATACCGCACGGGTTCGGCATCTGCGGGACATCGTCTCCCAATGAGCGGGCGGAAAGATGCCAATCAAGCCTGAGATGCGCGGATATTATCCGATCAACTGGCCGGCGATCAGCCGGCGCGTGCGGTTCGAGCGCGCCGCCGGTCTGTGCCAGGGATGCGGCCGGCCTCATGGCGCGACCATTCGCTGTCTTTGATGCCACCCATCACATCTGGGGAAATCGTCGCGGCCGTCCGAGCCGCTGGCCCGATCTGATCGACACCGCGCGGATGTGGCAAACCCGCGTCGTCCTCGCCGCGGCACACCTCGATCATGACCCGCGCGCAACAACCGGCTGCGCAACCTCAAGAGCCTCTGCCAACGCTGTCACCTCATCCACGATCGCGCGTACCATCCGGCGCAGCGACGGCTCACCTACCTACTGCGCCGCGCCCCTCGGCGATCTGTTCCTCGGCCCCTATTCAAGCTTGTTTGGCGCTTCAGCCCGCGCTGATGCGCCAACGCTCCGCTCTCGCATCCGATAATTGCGTTACTCTACGAATGCAGCCGCTGTTGGCGTTGTCTGACGGCGGCCCCAAATGGTTGGGCCACGCGCCAGATATCCTCAACTGCGCCCCTCATGTTTAAAATGAGTGGCTATGCCGCCGGTCGACTTCCGGGTATTCATTTGATGTTGATAGCACCGGAACGAAGACCGGGCCGACCCTCGCTCGCGCCCGGCCGCCGCTGCGCTAACATGTGACAATCGTTGGGCCATTCCGGCGGCGGCCTCGATCCTTTCCTCGTCGCGCTTATCGTTGGGGCGGTGGGCGAGCGAGGAGGTCGCGATGCTGGAAGAGAAAACCCAGGATCTGATGGTCAACATGCAGGCGGTGCTGCCGCTCATCGTCACCAACGCGCTCAACGCGCTCGGCGCGATCGCCATCCTGCTCATCGGGCTGTGGCTCTCGGGCAGAGCCGACCGACTTGTGGTCAAGGTGCTCAGTCGGACGCCACATTTCGATCCGACGCTAAAGAGCTTCTTCGGCAGTCTCGCGCGCTACCTGATCCTGACCGTCACCCTGCTCGCGGTGCTGTCGCAATTTGGCATCCACACGACGAGCCTGGTGGCCATCCTCGGCGCCGCCAGCCTGGCGGTCGGCCTCGCCTTGCAGGGCACGCTCTCCAACCTGGCGGCGGGCGTCATGTTGCTGATCTTTCGGCCCTTCAGGGTCGGCCACAAGGTGCAGGTCGGTGGCAGCGTCGGGACGGTCAAGGAGCTGTCGCTGTTTTGGACCGAGCTGGTGACCGACGATAAGGTCCAGATCCTCATGCCGAACGGCGCAGTTTGGGGCCAGCCGTTGCACAACTTCAGCATCTATCCCGCACCTCCGCATGCCGGTGAGGTGCGCTTTCGGGTCGCCGATGGGGCCGAGCTTGAGCCGGCAATCGAAAAGGTCCGCACGATTGTCGAAGCCCATCCACACGTGCTCGACGCCCCGGCGCCGACCGTGCTACTCGATCGGAGCGCCGCCACAAACACGATCGAGCTCGTCGTCACATTCTCGACTAACGAGGGCGAGACTGCGGCCGTGAAGAGCGATCTAATCAAGGCGGCGCTCAACGCGCTCGATACCGAGCGCGGCAAACCTGCTGCCGTGGTGGGCGGCGTTGAGGCCCCGGCAGCCACAGTTTCACCTGAGTGACCCAACGGATTAGCGCGAAGGTGACTGAGGTTTGACGATGCGCCGAGCGCTCTACTGGGCTGGTCCAAAGCGCAAGCATTGCCGGTGGCATGATCGCTCACCACATGCGGGCGAACCGCTTTGTCTGCATAGCGTAAGGATCTTTCGCACCGCAGGTTGACCTGACGAGGAGGAACGGAATAGCCCTCTTCGCGTCGGTTCCCTCACGCTAAGGAAACCGCGCCTCTCCCGTCGCCTCGATGCTCTCCGATGTCGATAGCGGCCCACGCTAGCGGGTCAGGAGCGGCCTTTCTTTCGGCCTCGACAGCGATTTCTGACGGGTTGGCGCGGTCGATCAAGTTTTTCGCCGGAATTAACAAGCGGGGAGCCGCAAATCGCTCCACCTCGTTAGCACCGCCCGTCGAAGCTGAGCTGCGGATCGCGGATCAGTATTTCGGTTCGGCCAAGGATCGGGGTGCCGCGATAAACGCGCGCGGACATCGTGGTGGGAGTAGTCAGTTCGGCCTCGACATCATAAGTGACCCCGTCCTGCGGATCATAAAGCGAGCCGCCTGTCCAATGGCCCTGGGCGCCTGGTTGTAGACCCCAAATTATCGTGAGACCGCAGAGGTGCCGCTGCCGTAGCGAGGGATCGGGATTGAGGGTATCGAGATCGGGCTGGCCGGCCGGAGTGCGCGGCCTCAGAAGCCAAATGATCCTACCACAAAGCTGACTACTGCATTCGAAGACCTGCACAGCTACTCGGTTGGCGAACATCCAAGTCCCTTCGGGCACTTCGGACGAAGCGGAGCGACTGTGCCAGATAATCAACAGCAGCGCCGCGCCCATCATGGAAAGTTTCAGCGAGATTGATCGCGATCGGAACATCTTGCGTGAACTAACTCCTCCGGCTAGCCGGCGTTTCCGGACCACTTCGAGCCCGCACCCAGCCAGTTCCTCGTTGATGATCGCGGTTAATACCTTCGAGGCCGACGACGCCCGCACGATAGACGCAAACTCACCGACGATCCCGACAACGAGAAGCCGCAGCAAATCAAACGGGTAGCGCTTCGCGATCGTCTCTCGCATGGCTTTACGGCCCGCTTTGATCGCCTCATGCTGACGCGCGGTTAGCTCCATAACTCCCCCCTTTCCCGCAAGGTGGGACAGAGCGTCCCACCTGTGTCCCACCTAAAAAGCTTACCCCTCGGACGGGTCTCATCGGAACACCCGCCGCCACCATGGGCGAGTCCGCTGATCGGTAAAGCTCGAGCAAGGACTGTCCAGAGGGCGAACAGGGACGCACCCCCCACCGGCGCCTTGCCGCAGCCCTTCGCCGGGAACTTGCCGCAGTTTCGCAGGACGTTCCTCGTCGACGCCATGAGGGGGTCGCCTGCCGCGCTCGGCCTCGACCGCTTCCTCGAACTCTTCTTCCGGCAGGTTGGCGACCCGCAGCGCGGTCTTGCGCTGGCCCTCTTCGTTGGCGCGAATTCGCAAGAAATTGGCGCGATCTCGTAAGTTCCGGCGCCATCGCTACGCCATTTCGGGGATGAAAGCTAACCGATGACGAAAGATGGCAGTATTCACTCTTGAGGTTGTCTGCGGCACGGACGCGATGGGCGTCAACAGCGCGGAGGAACGCGACCTTGCCTTAGCGACGATCCTATACCTCCTCGCCGGTACGATCAGTGAGCATGGTCTGTTGCTGGGTAAGAGCGTTTCCTTGATCGACGAGCATGGGAACAAGGTGGGGCACGCAAAGCTCAGCGAGCATCACTTTCTGCGCCGCTTTCTTCGCGATGACAGCGGGGCGACGGCTCGCCGGGCGAAATCCTGAATGAGCTCTATCTGCTGCCGCAAAGATCTCGATTGCGGCCTTCGCTGAGGCCTGCGGGATCACCTGCAAGCACATGAGCGCCCTCAAGAACGGCCATGTCGCGATCACCGCCGAGATGGCCGCGCGCATCGCCGCCGCACTCGGCACCACCCGCAGTACTGGCTCAATCTGCGGAACGCGGTCGACCTCTTCGACGCCGAGAAGGCTCTCGCCGAGAGCGGCCATCGCCCGCAGCTGATGCCGGCCTTTGCGCAGGCCTCCTGAGCCACCCCGCCATGCAGCTTGACGACGACGAATAGATCTTGGGCGGCGGGCGCGGCTCGCGCGGTGGCTCGATCTTGGCGAGGATGGCCTTGAGCGGGTCGAGCCGCGGCGACAGCGGATAGCGGTCGGAGTCGACGGCGTGCTTGAGGAGGCGGACGAGGGCGGCGAATACGCGCCTCCGAGAGCCACCGCCCGCCAGAGACGCGGGCGGTGAAGCCCTACAAGGGCCCGCCAATGACTTTGGGCGGTGCCGCCGCCGCCCAGGTGCGGCTCATCGTCTGGTGCAAGGGCCTGCGGCCGCCAGACCGAGCCCCGACCCGGCAACCCATGTTTCAGCCCATCTTGTGGATGCTGGAACGTCCGGTGAACCGGCAGCAAGTTCCCGACGTATCATCGCGGGAGAACAACCCGCGCGGCTCCCGGCAAATTCCCGGGATATCCGCGGGCAGTTTTGATCCGTATCGGCAGCCGAAGCGGGCTGAAACGGGCCGGTTTGCCGACAATTTGTTGACACGGCGCCGGATGGTCGGGAAGAACGCCGCAGAAATCCTGGGTGTTCGTGGCTAGCGCCACCAGTCTGGGCACTGATGCTGGCCTCGATCATCGGAATTACGCGGGGATCTCCGCGTAATATTGTCGTCCCGGCGGAAGGTTTTGCTGCCGTTTTTCGAGGCTCCCGGGAGGGTCCCCCGCCGGGGGTTACCGCCGCCGATGGGGGGCCCGCCTTGAACGCCTCTGGCTGCGCAAAATGCGAGCGGCCCAGGCATTTCGCGTTTAGATTGTAGAAGATGGTGGGGGCCTTTCACCCCCTCGCCCGTGCGCGCTCGGGTAGGTGCTGCGTAAAGTGCTTCTGGTCGGCGACGGCGCGCCGGATGACCTGTGCCGAGCTGGTCCAGGCCGGAGGCTTTTTTGCTGAGACCGTCGCCGTGGGCATAGGAGGTAGATCGAGATACAAGACTAGGTCACGAAAATTTATAGTTAAGTTTTATTCAGGTTAGTTAATTTATAAATTGATACTAACCACGCCATCGGCGATCGATCGGGTCCTTGTAGACGAGCACCTTGAGCGGTCCTGAGCTGGGCGGGGGTTGAGCCTCCAGGCCCGGATGGTCTGGAAATGCTCTTCCCTGGACATTCCGCGCCTTACATGGCCAAGGGCCAGCCCAAACACCAGCAGAGCCGGGCCAGGCCGAAGGGTCTGATAAATCGTCTAGAAAACCCTGGTGAGCAAATAGCCGCCAAAATTCGTAAACAGCCAGAACAGCAGTATACCGCCAGAAACAACAAAAACATGCCACATTATTTATGCTCTATAACAGAAGGTTCCGCGATAAACACCCGCGCAATGGCTGAGCACGTAGTCCAGGACATTGAGGAGCTTCCCACAGCCTTCCCCCCGGGCCGCGGCCGCCTCGCCGATCCGTGCCGAGTGACATCGCCCGGGACACCAAACGCGGCCAACGTCATAAGTAAGTAGATCAAAATAAAAATAAGCCCACAAAATTGTTAGTTAATTAAGGCTCAGGTTAATTTTGTGAACGTTAAATATCGCGTCAATGGCGGTCACCTTGGTCGCCTCGGTCGGCGGATGCGAGCGACGCGGTTTGCGCAATGTAGGTCTTTGCCATGATGAAAATGAAGTCAAGGCCGCCAAGGTAGCTAACCTGACCGTCGAGCAGACCCGCGAGGCGGTCGCCGAGGCCAGGACCCGCGCCGCTGTGCAAGAGCTCCCGGTTCCTGGGCGGTTGCGCTTTGATCCTGACGACCATATCTCGCTTGAGCAGTGGCACAAGGCCAGTCCCGCTGCCCGTAAGCTTCTGCTCCGTCCCGAGCCTGGCGCCCGCGGCACGGTGCCGCGGTTCACCGCACAGACCGGCACCGATATCGAATGGGCGATGTGGTCATGGAACCCGGTCACCGGCTTCGAGCACGACTGCCCCTACTCGGTTCAGCCGAAATCGGCTGAAGCGATCCCGCAGGTTGCCGAGCAGGTCGCGACACTTGCTGGTGTCGCTGGCGCTACGCCCGCGAGATCGCGACCTCGCCCAGGATGGCGCGCTTCTACCCATTCGGCTTCAAGCCGACGCTGCACCCACGGCGGCTGCTGGCTCCGCGCTTCATGCAGGTTCCGCCCGAGGCCGAGACCGATGCCGCTGGCGCAATGTGTTCCTCGTCTCGATGGGCGACATGTTCGGACGTTGGGTGCCCGACGGATGGGTCGAGGCGGTATTGCGCGAGGTGCGTGCCGCTCCCCAGTGGAACTTCCTAGGTCCTCCCTTCAGGCGCGCCAGCAATACCTCGCGAGCCTTGCCGAAGAGCGCTGCAGAGGTCCGGAAGGGCCGCCGGTCATGCCAAACAACGTGGCTCACCGTTGAACGGAGCCCTTACATGCGAGGCCGGTGCCTCACGCCTTGGTCAGGCTGGCGACAGTCGCCGTCGGAGGACTTGGCCGCCGAGGCGCGCCGGCTGCGCCCTGATGTCGAGATCATGATCCGCCGGACGGTCGGGCCGGCCTAGCCCAGCGTCACTCATCGCGGCGCCGGAGAAGGCTTTCTCGCTCGCCTCGGCGTTATACCGGTCCATCTCCTGTAGGCGTGATTGAACGCCCCAGGCTCCGAGTAGCCGAGCAACCAGGCGATCTGCTGGACTGACTTCCGATCGTCTGCCAGGTAACGAGTGGCAAGGCGCTGTCTTACCCGCTCGAGGATTTCGCCAAAGGTCGTCCCCTCCTCCGCCAGGCTTCGTGTGAATGACCGCGTGCTCATGCCCAAACGCTGCGCGACCGCCGCCGCACGCGCCTCGCCGCTCGGAAGCAGGCTGACGAGCTGATTTGCCACCATCCCCTGGAGCCCGGAGACCGAGTGCCTCTCGGCGAGCAGATCGTCGGCGTGCATCGTCAGGATCCGCAGCAGGCGACTATCCCCGGATACTATCGGCAGGTTCATGACATGTCGCGGGAGGACCCAGCTGTCTACTGCCTGCGCAAAATCGACAGGGCACCGCAACAGGCGGTGAACCTCCCTCAGACCGGAGTTTCGGGCGTGGGTAAACGTTACCCGCAGCGGGGCGAAATCGCGGTTCGTCTCCTTGTGCAGCGTCCGAACAAACCAGAGTGCGAGGAGCTCGAAAAACTGCCGGTGCGTCTCATCGAACTCCTGCACATGGCTGATAGCCAGGATTACCTCGTCCTTTCGCCGCAAGATCTCGACGACGAGAGCCTGATTTGTGGTTTTGCTGTAACGCGCCAGATTGTCGAGCGCCTTCGAGACCGTCGGCGACGACCCGGTAAGGTAGAAAAGAATGCCAATGTCCCGCGTGTCCATCTCTGCTGCGACGTGCAGTCCGAGG
>Ga0306921_10001678_pt1 | contig 21735 bp, 29 predicted proteins | sample sta12Cox44000080_FD_203760 | JGI IMG/M metagenome (GOLD analysis project Ga0306921, IMG submission 203760) | Lab enrichment of tropical soil microbial communities from Luquillo Experimental Forest, Puerto Rico - statoxic.12C.oxic.44.000.080 (v2)... | ecosystem: Environmental > Terrestrial >...
CCAATCACGAATCCCAGGTCATCGCTTGAGAATGTGATCGTTGCCTCGCCAGGCTTGATGCTCTCCACACGCATGGTTCACCTCACTTTCGTTTCAAAATAGGCCCTTCCCTCGCTCGGCCTGAACACCGTACCACCATCTGGGTGGCGCGGATTTCGAAAGACGATTGTTCCGCTTGGATCGTGCCAATAGGCAGTCCGGCCCCCGAGCAGCCCAGCCTTCTTCTCAGTTGGATTGTTCATGACGTACTCAATGAGCTCCCCGAATTCCTCCGGCGAACGTATGACCGGGTATTCGGCCTGTTCCATGACATGCTTGTCGTAGGCATGACCCTTGCTGACGTTGCGGGCGATGCGCCTGGTCTCGTGCTGCTCAGGATCGTTCTCATTAAATGATTGCGCCCTCTGTTTCGATAGAATGTCCTCTACGATCGCCGGATCGAGCGGCGGCGGTCCTTTCTTGTCAGGCGGTCTGCGCGCGGCGCGCGCGGCCTCGTCGGTTGCCCGGATGGTCTCCGCCAGCGTCACTGCCTTGCCAAACGGCGGCGGCTCGTCATCAGGCTGCTGGGACTTGTCTTCGGTTTTGTCGCCAGTTCCCGGCTTCGGCTTCTGACCGCTCGGCTTATCCTTGTCCGTCTCATCCGACGGCCTGGCCGGTATGACGACGCCACCCTTCGCCATCACCTGGTCGGCCGCCTCTGGACCGATCGCTTGCTGAAGTTGGTCGGTGTCGATGGCTATCGTGCGCAGGCGGTTCGGCCCGACGAAGTCAATCTTCGCGTCGACCGGCACGCGCTCCCATTTGGCGCCGATGCCTGTGCCCAGCAGTCCGCCGTCGACGCGCCGTTCGATCTCTACCGTGCCCTGATCGGATGACATGCGGGCACGCAAGCCGTCGTCAAGGTCGATCGTGCTGGCCGACGACCCGCTTGGCATGGGGATGAGCATGAGCGGGGCTGCCACGGCCACCGCGGGTGCTGCCGCGGCTGCACCGGCGGCAAGCACCGGCGCGGCGCGAGCCGCTAGACCAGCAAGACGGCCCCCGGTTGATGCCGCGGATCCGGCCCGGCCGAGCGCGCCCGCTGCCGCGGTTGCTGTCGCAGCACCCGACGATTGGCCTTCCGTCGCAGCCGAGGCGGCCGCGAGCGCGGCCGGCAAGTCAGCCTCGCCCTGGCGGTACACCTCGCTGCCCGGCGCCGGCTCGGTGGCGGGGAAGCTGCCGCGCGCGTTCAGCCGGAGGTTGGCATCGACCGCCTGCTGCTCGTCCGGTGCGAGTTGCTTCCACAGAGCGGGCGGCGGACGGTCAGTCTGCGGACTGCCGTCGGGCCTGGGCCGGGTGACCCAGTCAGTGACGGCCTTACCGAGCCGCGCGTTCGCCTGCTCGATGTCGCGCTTCTGCGCCTCGAACTGCACATCGATCAGATGCTGATTGGTGGCGCGCTGGCTGGGATCGTCTACCCAGTCGGCGTCATTGCGTGCCGTTGCCGCGCGATGGGCGGCGTCCACGTCGGCCAAGAGCTTCGGGGCGTTGAAGACGACAGATGCCTGGGGTGGCTCCGCCGCTGTGATGCGCAAGACGTAATTGCGGCCGGTCTCGGTCTGATTGACGATCTTGATCTCGGGATCGAGTGAGCCGGCATCGCCCGGCGTGAGCTGGTCCCTCGCCCGGTCGTAGAGACCGATCGCCGAGTGGTTGTCGCCGGCGGAGATCGCCGCCTCGATGGCGCTGCGATAGACGCTCGAACGCGCGGCGGTTGCCCGCGCCAGCGCCGCCTCGGACTCGGGTGGCTCGTCAGCGGAGCGCAGCCCGACATTGTAGGCGCCGTTGGCGTGGACGCTGACCAGCGCCGGGTCGTTGTGGTTGACCGCAGCTTCGGCTTCGGCGCTCCTCAGATGATTGTCGGCGACGGCGCCCTTCCACGCCTCGCCCTGCTCGTCGAGGTGGCGGGAGAGGCCACGCATCGCCTCGCCGTGGTGAATTTCCAGGCGCTCAGCGAGCGTGCGATGCTGGCGGTCGTTGCCGGCCTGGGCCAGCGTGTCGTCCTTGAGCTTGCGCAGCGCTTCGATCGTCGTTGGTGTGGCGTGGATCGCCGCTTCGCCCTGCTGGCGGTAGTAGGCGTTGTCGCCCAGGCTCAGGATCTGCCGGCGGCCGGCGAGATACTGGTCGTTGAGCTGCTGCTCACGCGTGCCGTCGGCTTGCGCGAACTCTGCGATCACCGCCTCGGGTGGCGGTGGCTCGGCGTGGGCGGGCAGCCAATCGGGCCAGGTAAAGTCGGCCATCAGTTATACCCTGCAAGGTCCCAATCGCCGGCGGTACGCTGGTAATCGGCGTCGAGGTTGTAGCGAGAGCCACCCGGATTAGGCTTATCCGGGAAATACTTCAGCCCCTTGTCGATGAGACTCGATGCGCCGCCGAGCAACGAGGACCCGATGCCGAACGGCAGGTTCGCCATCGTGTTGGCGGCTTCCGCCGCATGGAGGTTGGCCTGGCCGCCATAGCCCGCGGCCTGCAGTCTGTAGTTGAAGGCCTGCTGCAGGGCGTTGTTGCTGATCGTCAGCGCATCGGTCTCGCCGGCGCGCCCGGTGTCGCCCAGGATGTCGAGCGGCGAGCCTGCGTTCACGTCGCCGCCCTGAGCCGCGAACGCGGCGCGCTGGCTGCCCATGAGCTGCGCAGTCTTGAGCCGCTGGCGGTCCTCCTGGGCCTCGCCCTGCTGCAGCGCGAGCTGGGCGTTGCGTTCGGCGGCCTGCTGGTTCATCCGCGCGATCTGCGCTTGGTAATTGGCGGCGGCGGCCTGTTGCGCAGCTTGCTGGGACTGTCCGGCGGCGGACAAGATGGTGCCACCGGCCGTGGCCGCCAGCGACGCGCCGGCAAGGACGGTTGCAGCGCTCACAGCTGACATGGTTGCTCCTTTCGCGAGACCAGCAGCTCGACCTCGTCGGTGAACTGTCGCTCGGCTTCATCGACATCCAGCGCATCGGTCGGGAAGATCATCGTGAGGTACACGTCGCTCTCGGCGATGAAAGCCTGTTTGCGGCCCGCGGCCGCCGGCACCACGTTGTAGCCGTTCAGCCGCGTCGGCTCGCCACCGATGTAGACCAGGGCATCGCCCTGCACGATCAAGAGCGTCGCAATCTTGATCAGCACGCCGGTAATCAGCACGCCCGCGGGCACCATCACCGTGCGGGCATAGAGGCCCGCATGGAGGACGTGATCAGTCCCGATCGGCACCTGCGGCAGCATGACGGCGATGCTTTCGAGCTCGCGTACTTTGCCGATCGCCGCCTCACTCATCGCGGGGATCGTCGGCCGAGAAAGGATCAGGTCAGCCATCGTCAAGCCTCTTGAAGAAGATTCGGTTGGTTTCGGCGTAGCCGACGCGCGGCAGCACGTAGAACAAGTCACCCTCGAACGGCGCGCTGACCAGCAACCCGGGTGAACCGAGCTCGCGCGCCTTCTTCTCGGCGGCGCGTAGCAGCCGAAGGCCAGCGCCGGTCTTGCGGTGCGCCTTGGCGACAAAAAAGCTTTCGGTGACGGCGACCAGGGCGCTGTAGTGCGGCAACGGCGCCTTCAGCACCGTGATGAAGCCGATCAACTCGCCCTCCTTGTGGGCGGCGATGGCGTGCAACAAGCCGCCGGCCTCGAGCTGACGGTAAGCCTCGACCTTGACCGCTGGGTCTGGCATTCCATCAATCGCCGACTCGGCGCCATACTCGGCCAGGAGTTCCCAGATGTTCGGCGCGGCCTCGAGGGCAGCGATGGTGATGGGCCTGATGCTAATCACCGACCGAGACCTCCGGCACGACGGCGAGGATGGTGCAGGGCAGCGGATAGCTCTGACGGATGAAGAGCCGTCCGCCGCGGTTCCATTCGGTCGGGATGCTGACCTGCCAGTCGCCGCTGTAGGGCTGCATCGGTGAACCTAGCATTTCGCTCGAGCGCTGCTTCACCTCGACCAGCAACGCCACGCCGCTGGCCGAGCCGACCGGCACCTCCTGCTCGATGCCAACCCGGATGCCGCGCGCGTCTTTCACGCGGATGGTCGCCTCAGCGATCTTCTTGGGCTGGCCCTGCACCGTGCCGCCTTGGCTCGGTAGCTCGAGGTCGAGCGTCGCCAGGTCCGCGGTGTAGGGCAAGCCGACCGTGACCTTGCTGCAGCTGCCATCGAGCGTGATCGCGCCGTCACTCACAATCTGGCTGGGCACCACTGAGCCATCACCCAGGATCGCCACCGTCTTGCCCTCGAGGTGGCCGAGGCCCGACACGGAGGTCACCGGGGCGCCGCTGTACTGCAGGCCGCAATCGACGAACCAGGCATCGGCGATGGTGCCGAACACGCGGTCGACCATGCGCTCGACATAGCGCTTGGTCTGGCCGTTGATGGTGCGGTTCACGATCAGGTAGACGGCGTCGATGTAGCCCCCGGCGCCGTCGGCCTCCGGGATCGTGCAGACGCTCTCGACCTTGCCGTCAGTGACGTGCCGGTGCCAGGCAAAGACCTGGTGCTCGGTCATCCAGGTGAAGCCCAGCATGGTGCCATCGGACCGCACGCACCAGACCACGCGGAACGGCTCCTCAGCGAAGGCCCATTCCTGGATCTGGTATTGGGCGCCGGTATCGTAGAGCAGGTGCTGGCTGAGCACGCTCATGTCGGAGCTCTGGTACTGATCCTGCAGCACGTCGAACTCGAGCGCCCGCACGCGGCTACCGCGTTCCTGAACGAACAGCAGGTCCTTGCCGCTCAAGATCGGCGGCACATGGCTGCAGCCATAAGTGCTCTGCGGCAGCGTCATGCACGACCCCGGCGTCAGGGCATTGGCCGAGGGCCCCGGCCAGCAGCGCCATTCGGTACCCGACGTCATGACCAGCATGTTGGTACCAGCCGGCACGAGGTGGCGGACTTCATTGACCTTCAGACCCGTCAGCGCCCGCGTGATGGCGTCGTCGTCCTTGGTTGGACTGCTCACGCTCATGTTGTTGAAGGCGCCCACCACCGAGAACCACAGCGTCTGCGGCAACGCCAGCGTGCCGCCGAAGACCTGGCGCTGCTGATAGTAGGTCGAGCACTGCGGGAAAGTGGTTGGATCAGCGGTGATGGTCGGCGCCAGCACGGCGCCGATGCCGACACCGTCGAACACCTGCGCGTAGGGGAACGGGAAGCTCGGGTTGAAGCCAAAGCCCGGGTTCAGCACCGAGGCGGACACCACGGCGCCGGCCGACACCGAGACCGCGACGGCCGCCCCGTTGCTGGAGCCGCCGGGCTGGATCACGATGGCGTAGGCGCCCGAATGGTAGCCGGAGCCGCCGGCCAGCACCGAGACACTGTCGATCTTGTAGTACGGCACGCCGCTGCCGCTGCCATCGTCGTACTGAACGAAATTGAGCTGCAGCACGGCGCCGCTGCCGCCGCCGTCGGTGACCTGAAGCATGGTGGCCGTGCTGTAACTGCGGCCCTGGGTGTTGACGTCTACCGACGTGATCTTGCCGCCCGAGACATGAGCCGTGAAGGTGGCGCCCGAGCCCGAGGGGTCGACGGCCGTCACGATCGGCGAGACATATCCCGAACCGCCGTTACGCACGGTGACGGCCGAGATGCCGCCGCTGCCGAACGGGTTCCGCTGCTCCGGCGGCGTGTTGCCGACATCAGGATCGAGATTGCTGTCGCTCCAGCTGTTGGTGGCGACCTGGGCGACGAAACCGAAGATCGAGCCCTTCTGCTTGTAGATGTTGTAGTTCGTGCACCCGGCGACCGCTGTCCAGGTGAACGACGTGCCGGTGGCCGACTGCGCGCTGGGCAGACTCTCCTCGCCGTTGCTGTCGTTGATGGCCGACACCACGATGATCGATCCGGAGCCCGCAGAGACAGCGAGGTTGGTCGGCGCCGGGGTGATGGGCGCGAAGGTGATGGCCGTGAGCTGCCATGCCGCATGGCCGGTGCGGGTCAGCTTCAGCGGCGCATACGACGGGTGGGTCAGCGTCATCGTATCGGCCGACTGCACGTACTTCAGCCGCGGCAGGTCGGCGTAGGCGTAGGGCGTCACCAGCGTGAAGCGGACACCCGGACTACTCTCGACGAAGCCCCAGGTGGTGCCATTGAACATCACCACCTGCATGGTGAAGTCGCCGAACACCAGCGCGTAGTTCTGGCCGCTCGGACTGGCGCGGAAATTGAACGGGATCAGCCGGTGCCGTTTGGTCGAATCGTCGACCTCGCCGATGAAGCGGGTACCCGGCCGGTTGCTGGCGCCGCCATGCGGATGGACGAGGAAATTGAGCATCGTGCGCGCGCCGACATGGAACTTGGCGAGATCGACACGGCCGTACAGGAACGGCGACAGCTCGCCGGCGGCGAATGACGGTTGAATCAGGTTGGTGGTCATCGGCCGATCGCCTGGCAGGCCTGGCCGATTTCGAGCGTGCCGTCGTCGTAGCCGCGCGCGGTGAGGCTCTCCGGCAGGTAGGTTCGGTTGAGACCGGAGCCCTCGTTCGCCATTTCGGCCGCGGCATCACGGATTGCGGCCTGGCGCATCTGCGCGAGCCGCACCAGCCGATCCTCCTTGCCGGTGAGCTCGACGCAGACCCGCATGGCGAGGTCATAGGTGAACGCATCGGTGAAGCCCGCGTCCCAGCGCGCGGGGTCCGTCACGCGCGCTGTATAGATCACGCTCAGCGGACTGGCGTTGGTCAGGATCACGTTGATGTAGGCGCCGGTCGAGTCCTTGTCGGCCGCGACCTCGCAGAATGTCTCGGGCAGCAGCAGAAGCGGCGCGTCGTTCAGTCGCCGCACGCGCAGGCAATCGATCGGCACTGCGTACTTGTAGGCCCAGCGCGCCGGCGGATTGAGAAGCGCGCCCAGCCCCGCCGTGACGCGGGCGAAGTTCCAATCGAAGGCCCGCAACAGGCCATCGCGCGCCAGCGCGAAGTGCGTCGCACAGGCGGTCGCCTCTGCCGAGCCCTCGTCGAGGCTCGCTATCTTGCTGCGCGTGCCGCAATGGGAGATGGCGGCGTTACAAATGTCGCTGATCGAGGCCATACGCTACTCCGGCCAAAGGAAGGATCGGAGGAGGACGTTCGCCCTCCTCCGCCACGGTTAGTTCACCTCAGGCCACGTAGGCGCGGGCGTAGGCCGGCTGCAGATCGAGCGACGGCACCAGAGAGGCCTTCAGCACGCCGCCCGTCATGACGGCGGTGGCGATCACATAGTTGAGGCGGATGAAGCGCAGCGTGCCGCCCGGCACCTCGCCCGGCAGGAACTTGTAGCCCTGCACGAGCGACGCCACCGGAATGGCATCGGACTGCGCCAGCGTCGACCACGAACCCGGCAAGCCGGAGCCGTTGTCGGGCGCGGTCTGGAACTGCACCTGCAGGGTCGCCGAGCCGCCCGACGTGAAGGCGGTCGCAACCTGGCAGAGCAGCATCAGCTGGTCGGTCACCGCGCCGCCAATGTCGCGCGCGATGCCGAGATCGATGATGTTGGTCGAAACCGTGCTGCCCAACGCAGTCGGGTTGTCGCCGGTGTCGGCCGAGAACTGGTTCTGTTTGTCCAAGAGCATGATGTTTCTCCGAGGGTTTCGGCTCGGGTCAGACGACCCTCGCCTCCGTGTTGGTGATCTGGTCGCAGATGCGGATCGGAACGCCACGGAAAGCCGTGTAGGGCTTCGAATCGCGGGTCTCGATCGTCAGAAAGTTGTTGGTCTTCGCCATTGCCTGCGTGTCGAAAGCCGTGCGGACGGTTCGATTGCAGTAGAAGGAGAAGTTGACCTGGCCCGGCTTGGTCGCGGTGCCGCCGGCAGCACCGGGCGGCGGCGAGTTCCCCGCCGCACTGATGAACGGCACCTTGTTCACCGCCGCGATCAGGAAGTTGATCAGGTTCGACGTGGTGACCGCGCCGGCCGTGACGTTGATGTTGGCGACGCGCACAACGAACCGCCAATCCCGCACCGAGAGGCCGCAGTCCCACTTAAAGTGCGTGCGGTAGCCCTGGTAGACGTTGTTGTTGGCGTCGTAGAGCGGGACCTCGCCGAGGTCGCGCACCTGCAGCCCGGCCTTGCTGCCCTTGGGGAAAAGGCCGTGCACTGTGTTCTGGCCCCAGCCGATCAGCCAGATCGAGCTGTTGGTCGAGCCGGAGCCGCCGGCGTCGATGACATTGTTGGCGGTCTGGCTGTTGGCGGTGTTGACCGTGCTGAAGCGCGGACCCAGGCCGACAAACCGCTCGGGAGTCGACGTGGTGTTGCCGTAGAGCACGGTCTGCTGCATGCCCTGGTTCATCGCCTCGATGAAGGCCATGTCCTCGCCGAGCCGGAACTCGGCGGTGTTGCCGTTGAGGTCGGCCAGCGCCTTGTCGATGTCCGAGTAGGACTCGAGCATGCCGGTGGCGTCGCGCACCTGGGCGGTGTTGCTCTTGGACTTCTGCACGCCGTAGTTCAGCAGGCGCCAGGTGGCGACCGGCAAACCTGTGCGTACCGTGGTCTTGTGGCCGGCGCCGTCGTTGCACTGCATCCACAGCATGTCGGTCAGCATCTCGTTGGTCTGGCCGAGCAGTTCGATGACCGCGGCGGGAATGCCACCGGGATCCAGACGCGTGGCCCACTCTGCGAGGGTCAGCGCCGAAGACGAAAGGGTTGCCATTTACGCTACTCCTTAGCCACCTTCTGAGGTGGCCTCTTGGTTTCCTATTCGGCGCCGCCCTTGGGTTGAGCGCCGTAGATGACTTCGGCCGGCGACCGCGGACGACCGGCGGGGCTCCATTGCCCGGCCGGAACCTGTCCTCGGCGATCATCTGGCCGATGCGGGCGAAGGCCTTCACGACGGCGGGGTTGTTGCCCGCGCCGGTGATGTCGAGCGCCTCGCGAAGTCCCGGGATGGCAAGGCGATCGATCGCACGGGTGGCCGAGGCGATCGTTGCCTGCAGCTTCTCACCGCCGATGTCGGGATCTGCCTTGATCTCCGAGACCCATTTGTTCTGCAGGTCGACGAAGGCGCGCAGGCCCGACTCAGCCTGGGCTTTCTCGCGCGACACTGCGAGATCGATGAATTTTTGTGCCTGCTCCTGGCTGAGGCCTGAGTCGGCGAACAAGGTCGAGGCCGCCTTGAGCGAATCGCTGTCGACCGTGGCGCCTTCAGGCAGCTTGAAGTCGCTGTAGGCCGGACGCGCCGGCGTCTCGGGGCGGAGCAAGGAGCTTTCCGCCGCGGGCGTGGGCGTGGCCGGCACAAGGGCTTCGGCCACGTTCGGGGCAGGCGTCGGGACTTCAGGACTCGGCGTCGGCTCGGTCATCTTTGTCTCCATCGGGATTTTTCTGCCGGGTGGTCACCTCGGCCTGCATCGTCACGAACTGGTGCGGCGTGAGCCGCTGAATATCGGCCAGATATTTCAGCCCGACATTGCGCGCCCCCTCGTTGAACAGGAGCCGTGCGGTGTCGATCAGACCGCCGCGGAACACGCCGGTCTTGTCCAGAAGCTCCCACATCAGAAGCCGCCCCTTGCGATCACCCATCAACCAGCGGAAGGCTTCGTCGCGTTGGCGCGCCTTGGTCCGGGCGTCGCGAGCGATCACCTGCTCCTTCTGCTGATTGCCGAGCGGACCGGCTTCGACGAGGTCGCTCATTTGCCGCCCTTCCCTTCCTTGGCTTCACGCTCGGCGATCCTCAGGAACTCTCGCGCAAGCGGAACGAGCCAGCCGAGATCGCCCGGCGCGGCGAGGATCTGGCGGGCGAGCTCTCTCGCCAGTTCGCGGTCGGTCATCAGCTCCTCCCCAGCGCGAGCTGCACGGCATTGACGCCGCCGCCGACATCGATCTGGCTGGCATTCTTGGCCGTGTTGGCGAGCCGCTCGGCATTGGCCAGCGCCGCCTGATGGGCCTGTGCCTGGGCGCGCGCGGCACGCAGCTTGAGCGCCTTCGGCAGATCAACGGTGACGCTGGACGGCACGCCGGTCATATCGGCGTAGGCGTCCATGGTGCCGTCGGCATCGAGGCGGTCCATCGCCTCGGGCTTGGCCGCTGCGATCTGCATGCCGAACTGCCAGAAGCGCTCGATCGCCCCGGTCGCCACCGCCTTCTGCGCCTGCGCCAGCATCGAAATGAACTCGATCTGTATGTTGCCCACGTCGACGCCGGGCGGCGGCGGCGGGATCATGCGATTGCGCCCCATGACGGAGAACACGCGCTTGACCAGCGGATCGAGCAGCTCGTCGTGCAGCCGCTCGAGCACCGGGCCGAGCATCAGCATCTTTTCCTCGTGCCGTTCGTCGATCTCGCGCGCGGTGATCTCGCGGCGATCGCTCTCGGCCATCATCAGGAACAGGTTGGCGTAGAAGGCGTCCTTGATGCGCTGTTGGGTCTCGGCGATGTCGGCGCCGAGATGGCTCACGTCGATGCGCACGTCGATCGCCGAGCGAAAGGCCTTGCCGCTGGGATCGCTGGTGTAGGTGATGCCGCCGGGCAGCAGGCTCGCCGGCTCGTTGCGCAGCTCGGGCGGGCCGACCATCGGCGGCTTGTGCATCTTCTGGATGGCCTGCAGCTTGTCGCGCTGCTGGATCTGCAGCTGCTGCGCATCGCCCAGCGCTACCCAGCCCGGGCCCGAGCCCCAGCTATCGGTGCCGACAACGTCCCAGCGCGGCACCATGCAGGGGAATTCCTCGAAGCCCGAAACCTTGAGCAGTGAGCGCTCGCCCTGCTGGCCGCGCTCGAACCAGATCGAACGGAAGGGAAGTCGCGAGCTGAGCCGGCCCTTCCATTGGCTGGCCAGCCCCGCGGCAGATCCTGGTAAGAACGCTGACGCATTCGGATTGGGCTCGACCGCGTGGATGATCTCGTATTCGAGGTCGAGCAGGCCCGCGTCGTAGCTCGACCGGATGCCGGCGGAGACCGCGTCGCGGCCGAAAGTGTCGACGATCTGGCGTACCGTCCACCACATCGAGCGGTAGAGCGTGTCGATCGCCAGCCGGCGCGAGCTCGCAAGCCAGTATTCGCCGACGGTGAGCGTGTAGCCGCGCACCACCGTGTCCTCGTCCTCGTCGACCCACAACGCGCCGGTGCCGAACACGCCGAGCTCGCCATACAGCGTATGCAGGCAGTTGTAGAGATTGGAGCGCGCAAACACCTCGAGCATCAGGCGCTGCACCTCGTCCAGCCAGGCGCGCACGCCGGGCTGACCGTTCAGTGCATCGACGGCGAGTCGCAGGCGGAACCACGGCCGGGCCGGACTCGAGATGCCGGCCATCATGCCGCTCGCCATGGTGCGGGCCGCCAAGAGCGGCGTGTTGTCGATGATACGGCGGTCCTTGCGCGCACCACGCCGGCTGTCGTTGGCACCGGTCAGGAAGCGCCCGCGCCGCGGCGCGAACTGGGCGGAAAGATCCTGCCAGGTCGCGAAGAACGAGGTGCGCTCGCGATCGAGGAGCGAGAGCCGGGTGAGGAAGTAGGTCCTCAGCCACGGATTGGTGAGGTCTTGCAGCGAGGCTGTCTGTGCCGCCACGTCGGTACTCATACTCTACAGAGGCCGGTACTCTGGCCCCTTTGGTTGACGCGGCGGCACAGTGCCTCCGCGCGAAAAAATGCTACTGCCCGAGCAAGGTCTTGCCCTGCACGCCTGCAGTGCCGCCCGCACCCTGACCGCCGGTCAGCAGCGTGCCGCCGTAGCCGCCGGCTGCCGCGTAGCGTGCTTTGGTCTGGGCTGCGGCCCTCTCCGCCGCCGGATCGACCGGCGTCGGCGGAGGCGGCGGCGCAGGCGGAAGCTGCAGAGGCGGCAGGTAAGGGGCTTGTGGAGGCGAGAAGATTCCCATGGACGCGGATAATACTCCCGCAGGCCCTCAACCACCTATTTTGGTCATTAGAAGTTCAACCGGATGATCACTTGAGTTCCCGCTGATGTGTGCGAAATACCACTGAACCCTTCTCACTAGGCGCCCAGTGTTGCGTCGTGGGGTGTCCCGTCGGGGCACTAGTGGAGGGGTCCATGATCACCCTGATCGATGTCATCGTCCTGCTGATCGCCTATGCGGGCCTGAGCTTGGGTTGCGCGGCCCTGATGTGGCTGCTGCGCGCGTTGCCTCAGCGCGACATCCGGCAAGTCGCGCCGACCGAGTGGAAGTGATCGCAAGGGGGTTCCCATGCTGACACTGCTTTCGAGACTGGGTTTGCTTTCCGGCGTGCTGTGGCTCCTGGCCGTAGTGCCGAGCGCGATGGCTGCCGGCAGCCCGCCCTGATCTGAGCTGAGCCGATCCGGGTCGCGGGCGCCAATCCGCCGGCCCTTCTTCACAGGAGTCCTGCTATGAAGAGCCGAAGCTGGGTTCTCTTGGCATGCATGGTTGCAGCCACGGCCTTCGCCGGCCCGGCAAACGCCGATGATCTGGCGATCTGCCGCGCCGGCAAGGGCGATGGCGACGCGGTCGTGAAAGCCTGCAGTGCCGCGATCGCCGCCGGTACTCTGAAGGGCGAGGCGCTGGCCGAGGTCCATCTCAGCCGCGGCCTCGCGCGGCCCGACAATAAATCGGCCATCGCCGACTACGACGAGGCGATCAAGCTCTCGCCCAGCCTCGCCGCCGCCTATGTCGATCGCGGCGTCGCCTTCCACGACATGGGCCAGTACGAGCGTGCGGTGAAGGATTTCATCCGCGCCGTCGAGCTCAGGCCCAACCTCGCCATCGCCTGGGGCGACCTCGGCGTCACCTACAGCTCGATGCGCGACTGGGCTCACTCGATCGAGGCGCTCAGCAAGGCGATCGAGCTCGCTCCGACCGACCCGGTCAACTTCAACAACCGTTGCTATGCCTACAACATGACGAAGGGCTATGACGACGCCATGAGGGATTGCAGCAAGGCCCTCGAACTCGATCCCAAGTACATGCTGGCCCTCGTCGGGCGCGGCAATGCCTACTGGAACAAGCGCGATTACGACAAGGCGATCGACAACTACAGCCACGCCCTGGCAATCGATCCCAAGCGCGCGAGCACCTGGATGGCGCGCGGCAGCGCCAACACCAACAAGGGCGACCTCGACGCCTCGATCGCCGACTATGGCGAGGCGATCAAGCTCGATCCGTCGCGGCCGCTCGCCTGGAACGGCCGCTGCTGGGCGCGCGTGACCAAGCCGAAGACCTCCGCGACCGAGCTGCAGCTGGCACTGGAGGATTGCAACAAGGCGCTGGCGCTCGAGACCAACATGGCCGCGATCTTCGACAGCCGGGCGCTGGTCTACCTCAAGCTCGGCAAATACGACGAGGCCATCGCCGACTACGACCGGGCGCTGGCGCTCGATCCCCGCATGGCGACGTCGCTCTACGGCCGCGCCATCGCCAAGTTCCGCAAGGCGCCGCTCGACGCGTCGGCCAAGGAAGATTTCGCCGACGCCAAGCGCCAGACACTGACCATCGCGGAAGAGTTCACGAGGTACGGAGTCACCAGGTGAACGCCTGATCGGAGACGCCCATGATCGAGATCCTTGGCATTCTGGCATTCTGGGTGCTGCTGCCGCTGGCACCGGCACTCCTGATCTATAAGCTGATCCCCAACAACAGCGTGACCGCTGAGGGGACCTATGCCGGGCTGAAGGTAAAGGCGGGCGGCGCCTTCGCCGCCTACCTGGTGGTGTTCGCCGGCATCTTCGTGCTGGTCGACAAGGCCTACGATTCCGTGGGCGCCTCCAACCGCGCGGCCTGGACGATCAACGGCAGCTTCAAGCTGGTCGATGAGACCGGCGCGGTCTGGCACCCGAGCGTCGACTTCTTCCGCAAGATCTCAGTGCGCATGCAGCCGGACATGTATTCCTTCCAGGACAACACCTTCACCATCATCGTCCCGGAGGGCAACCAGGGCGGCGTGCCGAAGATCTATCTCGACACCGACGTGGGTCCGTTCGGCCCGCTGAAGCTGGGCAACATGGATCGCGTCAAGAAAACCTACGAGATCGTCGAACCGATCGAAGTGCGGGTGCTGCCGCGCAACGAATCGGCCGATCGCCGAGTGCAGACGGTGCGCGTCACCAACTAGACGCGTCAGGCAAGGCAGCAGAGCTGCGGGGATGATTGCCGCGATCCCGCCGTATTCGAAAATGGCATGGGTTGGAAACGCCGTCTCGTACGTATCTGGATCGCCGCTTCCCTGATCTGGATCGCGTACGCCTTCCGGTTTTTCATCGAGCCTGAACTCGAGTACACCGCCTGGACCGCCCTCGGCATCGTCGAGGCGGCTGGCTTGCTGCTGGGCCTTCCCTTGGCCGCCCTGGGCGCCGGCATCGCCATCCGCTCGCTCCTGCAGGCAAACGAAAACGACCCGCGGTCGTAGCGCCTGTTAGTGGCCCATCATTGCGCCGATCCCCAGCAGCATCCCGACCAAGACAAGCAGGGCGAGCCCCGCCACCACGAGGATCGTGAATGCGTAACCTGTCGTTCCTTTCCGCATCGTCGCCTCGCTCGTCGATTCACACCGATAACGCGGAGTTTAGCACTGGCCGGGTTGTGTGCCGGACCCCACCAAAATAGCCCCTCGCTGTGTGCGATTCACCACCGAGCTCCGGCAATGCCGAGCGCATCGTCCCGCCCACAAACCTCTTGTGGAGGGGAGCATGGACACCCTGATCGACATCGCCATCCTGCTGACCGCTTATGCAAGCCTCAGCCTGTTCTGCGCCGCCATGCTGCGGCTCTTGTGGACGCTGCCGCAACGGCACGCGAGCTACGAGCAGGTGACCAGCCGAGGCTGGTGAGCGCCCTCAGCTCAAGTTGCGAACACACGCCAGCAGGGGCTCCATCAGCGCCCCTGTGCCGTTGAGGCTGAGCACCAAGTCAGGCGTCATCGAGCCCGGAAACTGCATGCGCAACTGAGCGCTGTCGCGGAACTCGGTGAGGAACTGGTTCCTCTCGTTGACGTTCACGGTGAATTCGAGTCCGGGATCGCCATCGTTGAAGTGAAAGCCGGTGGCCGTGGCGTTCCACGTCGCATTGCCATCAAAGTTCATGGCGACCTTCAGCTTGGTGCCGTTATCGATGCGCCAGGCCTTGTTGCCCACCTGGATGGTGTAGGTCTCGTTACCGTCGAAGAACTTGAACCCGAAATAGACGTCGCCGGCGGTCTGGCTGACGCCGCACACCGGCTTTCCCTTGTCGGTGGTGCCGCCGAAGGCGACCCAGTTTCCCGACCTCGCGATGATCCTGGTTTCTGCATCAGCCGCCGGCGCCGCGGCGGCTATCACCACGGCCGCCAGCGCGGCCAGGTACACTCTGCCTTTTGCACTCATCTGACCCCCCCAAGTCTCCCTTGGGTAAGGTACAGCACGCATCGCGAGCGAGCCTAGCGCCCCTTGCTTCAGCCGGTATGTACTCGCGGTTGCGGGATTGCGGTCGTGGCGGCGCCCCAGTAGCTTGCCGTCGAGACATCGCCATGCCTCATCGCCCGCTCCTCACCAACACCGTTCCTTCTCGAGCCGGCCGGTATCGCAATATCGTGCTCACGCTTGCGCTGATCATCGCCACCTTCGCCGCCATGTGGCTGCTCCGCTGATCCGCCGCCGCGCTTTGTAACAGCGCGATACACACCGCTACATTCGGTACGCGGGAACAAGAAATACAAATCTCAGCGAGGACATTCCTGCACTCGCCTCTATCGTGCGCGTGCGGGTCCACTGCTTCCCAGACATGAGGCCCGCGAGCGTCGTCACCCTGACTCAGCAGTTTCATTTGGAGATTTCTATGCTGTCCATTTTCCGCAAGCTGATGAAGAACGAAGATGGCGCCACCGCCATCGAGTACGTGCTGATCGCCTCGCTGATCTCGGTTGCCGCCATCATTGCGATGAAGACGGTCGGCAACAAAGTGTCGATCGTGCTGAGCAACGTCGCCAACGCTATGAACTGATTTCGAGGGGACTCGTTGTGTAAAGCGGGCGGCCGGGCGACTGGCCGCCCGTCTTGTTTTGGCCGCCGGCCTGATCGCAACCCCCAGGCGCGATCCAATATGGGGAGGCCGGCCCCGGAAAAATGGGGAGGACCGCCCATGCGCGCGGGCGCCGGCGCGCGCTAGATCGCCGGACGAACCCGTGGCCTCGCACGGTTGAGTCCCTGAAATGCCGAAAACATCTCTGCTGAACGATGCCGGCGTGCAGCGGCGTTTGCCGCCGCTCAACGCCGTGCGGGCGTTCGAGGCGGCGGCACGGCTCGGCGGCTTCAATGCAGCGGGTGCCGAGCTGAACGTGTCGGCCAACGCCGTCGGCCGGCTGGTCAAGGTCCTCGAGGAGTCGGTCGGCGTCGCGCTGTTCCGGCGCCTGCCGCGCGGCGTCGTCATGACCGAGGCCGGCAAGCGCTACCTCGCGGGCGTCGGCCGGCTGCTCGACCAGCTCTCCGAGGCGACCGCCGATCTCAGGCGCCTCGAAACCGGCCGCGTGCTGAAGGTCAGCGCCATGCCTTCGATGGTCACGCGCTGGCTGATCCCGCGGCTCGAGCGGCTGACCGCGCGTCATCCCGGCCTCGATGTCCGCCTTTTCGCAACAACGGCACAAACCGACTTCGCGCGCGAGGACATCGACGTCGCCATCCGGATCGGCCGCGGCTGCTATCCCGGCATGCACAGCGAGCTCCTGATGCACGAGGACTATTTCCCGGTCTGCTCGCCCAAGCTCCTGTCGGGCTCCGCGCCGCTCAAGGAGCCCGCCGACCTCGCCCGCCATGTCCTGCTGCACGACCAATGCGGTTGCGTGTCATGCCTGCCCGACCTGATCGACTGGAAAAACTGGCTGGCCGCGGTCGGGGTCACGACCATCAACGCCGAGCGCGGCCTGCGCTACTCCTTTTCCCACATGACCTTGCAGGCCGCCGCGGCAGGCCTCGGCGTTGCGCTCGCGAGTTCGGCGTTGCTCGCTGACGATCTCGCCACAGGACGCCTGGCCAGGCCGTTTGGCGATCTCGCCGTGCGCAGCCCTTACAGCTTCTTCATTGTCTGTCCCGAGGCCACCGCAGACAGTGAGAAGGTCGTGCTGTTCCGCGACTGGGCGCTCTCCGAGGCTCAAACTTCGTGAGGCTGAGGCTCGCTTCTCTCGATTTGTCGCAGCGCCGCGGCCGCACTATCGCAGGTCGGATGACACTCGCCGACGTCACTCTCGCAGTGTTCACGCTCTTCAATACGCTTCGCTTCCTCGCCTACGTGCCGCAGATCGCCCGCGCTCTGAAGGACCACAGCGGCGCGCAGGCGATCTCGCTCGGCACCTGGAGCCTGTTCCTCGTCTCGCACCTCACCGCCATGGCCTATGCCATCGTCAACCAGCATGACTGGACGATGGCGATGCTGTTCCTGCTGAACGGCATGGGCTGCGCCCTGATCATCGCGATCGCGGCCGTCAAGCGCAGCCAGTACCGGCGGCACCTCCAGCCCATCGAGGCCTGGAGCCTGGCCGACGGCGACTACTACGGCGATCTCTCGCGCTCCGCGCCGTGGATGAAGAAGTGACCGCGCGAGAATTCACCCCCAAAGGAGTATGAGTCGTATGCGTATGATCAAGAGTACCGGCCTCGCCGCGCTCGCCCTCGTCATGGCGGCCGCCGCGGCGGCGCAGGATGCCGCCCCCGATGTCGTGGTGCTGACGCCGGCCGAGATGAAATGGGCATCGCAGGGTGCCTACGCGCGGCCGGGCATGGAGCAGGCCAACCTGATCGGCGATCCGGCCAAGCCCGGGCCCTACACGATCCGGCTGCGCTTCCCCAAGGGCATGCGCATCGAGGCGCACAGCCATCCCGACTCGCGCGAGGTGACGATCATCTCCGGCGTGTTCGCGACCGGCTACGGCAATACCTTCGATGCGGCCAAGCTGAAGATCCTGCCGGCCGGCAGCTTCTACACCGAGCCCGCCAACCTGCCGCACTTCATCGAAATCCGGGAAGAGACCGTGCTGCAGGTAAGCGGCATCGGCCCGAGCGGCCGGCGCTTCATCGCCAAGTAAGGGTTCAGTCGGGCTTCTCGCCGTCGGGCGGATCGTCCGCGGTGTCGGACGGTCCCTGCTGCTGCACCTGCTGCTGCTGTTGCTCGACGATCGGAGGCTTGCCAGCCTCTGAGGCGCGTGCGTCGAGCTCCGCCGCGTGCTCCTCCAGTTCCTGCGCATATTGCAGCAGCCGCTTGCGCTCGGCCCCCTCACCCACGCCATGCGCAAGCCGCCGGGCCCGCGCGGCGAGTTCGCGCGCCGCGGCAGCCTGTGCGCGGGGGTCGGCGGATTCAGTCATGACTACTGACCAACGTACCCACTCCAGCAAGGTTACATCCCGGGCGGGCCGACGCCATACCCTCCCGGCATGGCTACGTCATATGGCTTACGGTCGCGCGGCGCTACTTCTGGGGCGGCCGGCACCGTCGGGCTTTGCCACGCCGAAGTCGCGCGACTTCCGCTGCCGTTCGCGCAGCGAGTTGGCCCCGGGATCGGATGGATCGTGCCATTCGAGCCACCCCAGGAACGTGGCAAGATCACCTCAATATAAATGAGGAGGCGCAGCCGCATGGCCAACACCCAGGGCAAGCCGGTCGCCGTCGTCATCGGCGCGACGTCGAAGTGGCAGTCGGACGGGCGTAACACCAAGCTCGCGCACGGCAAGACCCTCGACGACAAGGACCTGCCGGTCGGCGTCCGCTGGGGCGTCGGCGGCGCGCTGGCGCAGAAGTTCGCCAAGGAAGGCTTCTTCACCGTGCTGACGACGCGCCAGGCGTCGAATGCGGCGGCGCTGCAGGCGGCCATCAAGCAGCAGGGCGGCGCCTGCCTGACCGTCGAGCTCGACCTTGCGTCGGAGAAGTCGATTGAGGCGGCGTTCAAGACCATCCGCGCCGAGGCCGGCGAGCCGGAAATCCTGATCTACAATGCCGGCTACCTCGAGGGCCGCGACCTGCCGGCTGGCAAGGAACTGCTCGAGCACATCCCGGTCGAGATGTTCGATGTCGCCCATGCGATCGCCACGCGCGGGCCGTTCCTGGTCGCCAAGGAAGTGCTGCCGGCCATGCGCAAGCGCGGCTCGGGCTCGTTCTTCTTCTCCAACAATGCCAAGTCGCTGCGCGGCACCAAGCGCAACACCGGCGAATCGCTCTACTACCCCCGGGTGATGATGCGCACGGTGGCCCAGGTCCTGACCGAGGAATATTCCGAGCACGGCATCCATATCGCCAACATCGTGATCGACGGGCTGATCGACTCACCGGGCACGCGGGCGCTGCCCCGGGCGCACAACAACCCGGAGATCATCATCAACCCGATGAAGATCGCCGAGGCGTTCTTCTATCTCCACACCCAGGACAAGTCCTGCTGGACGCACGAGTTGCAGCTCACGCCCTACTCCACCATCCCGAGCCTCTGAAATGAGCGTCGGTATTTTTAGCGGCCTGAAAGTCATCGACTGCGCGAGCTGGATCGCGGGGCCGGCGGCGGCGACCATCCTGTCGGACTTCGGCGCCGACGTGATCAAGATCGAGCCGCCGGGCGTCGGCGATCCGTGGCGCGGGCGGGTGTTCGCGACCGCGCCCGACAAGGGCACCGACTACTGGTGGGAGCTGACGTCGCGCAACAAGCGGAGCCTGGCGATCGACCTCAAGCACCGCGAGGGCCTGCGCGTCCTGCACCGCCTGATCGCCTCGGCCGACGTGTTCATCACCAACTTCCCACCGCCGGTGCGCGCGCGCCTGCAGATCGCCGCCGCCGACCTGCTGGCGATCAACCCGCGGCTGGTCTACGGCTCGATCACCGCCTATGGCGAGGCCGGCGCCGAGGCCGCCCGCACCGGCTTCGACGCCACCGCCTACTGGGCCCGCACTGGCCTGATGGACATGGTACGCGACGGCACCAAGACCGAGCCGGTCCGCTCGATGCCCGGCATGGGCGACCATCCGACCGCGACCGGCCTCTATGCCGCGATCGTGACGGCGCTGTACCGCCGCGAGAAGACCGGCAAGGGCGGCGTGGCGCAGACCTCGCTGCTGCAGAACGGCCTGTGGGCGAACGGCTGCTACGTGCAGAACCGGCTGTTCGGCGAGCATGTCTCGTACCGGCCGCCGCGGATCGACACGCCGAGCGCGCTCGCCAACCACTATCGCTGCAAGGACGGGCGCTGGTTCCTGATGGCGCTGCACAACGAGACGCGCCAGCTGGCGAGCTTCCTCAAGGCGATCGACCGAGAGGACCTGGCGCAGGACCCGCGCTTCCACACCCAGCCGCAGCGGCGCGCCCATCACAAGGAGCTGACCGCGATCCTCGACGAGGTGTTCACACAGCGCGATCTTCACGAGTGGCGGCCGATCCTGGAGAAGGCCGGGGTGACCTTCGGCCCGGTCTGCACGGTCGACGAAGCCGGCGACGACGAGCAATCGCGCACGATCGGCGCGCTCGTGCCGTTCGCCGACGGCACTGGCCTCACCGTGTCGAGCCCGTTCAGCGTCGACGGCACCGCCAAGGTCGCGCCGGTGCGCGCCGCGAAGGTCGTCGGCCAGCATTCGGAAGCGGTGCTGCGCGACGCGGGCTACACCGCCGACGAGATCGCGCGATTGAAAGGACTTGGAGTCCTGGGAGAACACCATGCCGCTTCTCTACAAAAAGCAAAATAACACCGCGATCCTGACCTTGAGCCGCCCGCAGGCGCGCAACTGCTGGGGCCAGGACTACGCCGACGGGCTGATCAAGCATCTCGACGAGGCGAATGACGACGACGAGGTGCGCTCAGTCATCCTGACCGGCGACGAGGCGGGCGGTGCCTTCTCGGCTGGCGCCAACCTGCGCGATCCCAACACCCACAACACCCGCTCGGCCGAGGCGTTCATCAAGCGTGTCGGTAAGGCACGCAACTTCCCCTCCAACCTGGTGAGCGACTTCCCCAAGCCGGTGATCGCCGCGGTCAACGGCTATGCCATCGGCATCGGCTGCATCGTCACCTTCTGCTGCGACCTGATCGTGGCGTCGGACAAGGCGGAGTGGCGCCTGCCGCAGGTGGCGCTCGGCATCCTGCCGAACTACGGCGGCGCGACCCGACTCGCCCGCCATGTCGGCAAGGGACCGGCGATGAAGGTCTCGATGGGCTTCCCGCTCAAGGCCGAGGAGGCCTACCGCATCGGCCTCGCCCAGTGGCTGGTGCCGCACGACCAGCTCATGAAGCAGGCGATGGCGGTCGCCGACCACATCGCCGGCCTGCCGCCGCTCGCCGTGCGCATGGTCAAGGAGTCGATGAACCGCGGTCAGGACATCCCCAACATCGCCGACGCCTCGCTGGTCGATTCCTACCGCTTCATGGTGCTCGAGATGAGCGAGGACAAGGCCGAGGCGCACGAGGCCTGGCGCGCCAAGCGCAAGCCCAGCTTCCGCGGGCGCTGACCTAAGTCGTCGCCGGTTGCGCGCTGGCCTGGAAGCGCTGGCGGAAGGTTTCCGGCACGAACAGCAGGGCGATTGTCGAGACGGCGGCGGCGGCCATGATCATGTAGGCGGGGCTCAGGTCATCGCCGGTGCGCGCGACCAGCCAGGTCGCCGCCATCGGGGTGAGGCCGCCGATGATGCCGAGCGGGATGTTGTAGCCCAGCGCCACCACCGTGCAGCGCACCCGGTGCGGTGTCGCCTCGACCAGCGCGGCGGGAAGCGTTCCGCCGTAGAGGCCGACGATCAGCACGAAGCCGAACTGTCCGGCCAGGATCGCCGTCATGCTTGGGTGATGGAGCAGCCAGAACAGCGGCCAGGCGCCGACCAGCGCCCGCCATCCCCAGCAGCATGACCTTGCGCCGTCCGATGTGGTCGGACAGCC
>Ga0306921_10001681_pt1 | contig 21714 bp, 20 predicted proteins | sample sta12Cox44000080_FD_203760 | JGI IMG/M metagenome (GOLD analysis project Ga0306921, IMG submission 203760) | Lab enrichment of tropical soil microbial communities from Luquillo Experimental Forest, Puerto Rico - statoxic.12C.oxic.44.000.080 (v2)... | ecosystem: Environmental > Terrestrial >...
TACGAGATGAATGCGCGCAACACGCCGGGTATTGGGCGCGTACTGGAAGAACACCACATGCCGTGATCCCCGAGGCGCACTGCTATCTAGTCTACCAGGACAGGCGAATCGACCTGACCCGGAATCTCGATGATCGGGATTCGGAGCCGATCGCGCCCTTTCTCATTGAAGAAGAAATTGGGACCGAGCAGATCCGCGAGTACAAGCGCCGCTGGCATCAAGCATTTATGCGGCAATGGCTGCACCGACGATCTGTCATCGATTTTGATCTCGATCAGCTTTGACGGATTCGCGAGGAATGTATCGCCGCTTTGAGTCGCACTTCAGCACCAGACTGATGGAGTTCTCTCTTGCATGCACGCCAGACAACGATCCGGTGAGTCAAATGCTACATTCGATCGCAGACGATATCTGGGTCGCGGAGCAGCCGCTGCGCTACCTCGGAGTCGCGCTTACCACGCGCATGACGATCGTCCGGCTTGCGGACGGCATCCTGATGGTCCATTCGCCGATCCGTCTTACAGATGAGTTGAGATCCGCTGCCGCGAGTGCCGGCCGTGTGCGATTCATCGTCGCGCCAAACCGATTCCATCATCTGTTCGTCCCTGATTGGCAAAAAGCATATCCTGGCGCGCAAACCTTTTGCGCGCCCGGGCTCGACACCAAGCGCGCCGACCTGAAGTTCACTGCAATCCTCGGCGATGAGCCGGCGCCTGCGTGGGCCGATGAGATGGACCAGGCATTCATGCGTGCACTGCCGCCTCTTAACGAGATCGTGTTATTCCACCGCAAGTCGCGCACGGTGATTTTCACCGATCTGCTGTTCAATATTGCGCGCCATGATTCCGCATATGCGCGATTTCTGCTACGGCTCGATGGAGCTCTCCACGGTCCCGCGATACCTCGCTCATTCAGGCTGCTGCTGCACCGCAGGCGCGTTGAGTGTGCCGCATTCCTCGCTCGGCTTCTGTCGTGGGATTTCGACCGGGTGATTCTCGCGCACGGCGAGCTCATCGGCAGCGGCGCCAAGGTTGCAATCGAACGTGCATGGCGATTCGGCCAAACAGCCTTGGGCGAAGGGAGGCCAGTATCGTGATCGACACCGGACTTAAGGACAAGGTGGCTCTGATCACCGGCGCGAATCGCGGAATCGGCGCCGCGACGGCACTCGCGCTCGCGGCCCAGGGCACCAAGATCTTCATCGCCTACCTTGGCGAGCCGCCGGGCGCTGCGCTTGTCCTGCAAATCGAACGCCTCGCCGAGCTTTCCGCATTCGAATGCGATCTGGCGGACTCTTCGGCACCGGCGCGTGTGTTCGATGGCGCCGAGGGAAGATTTGGCGGCGTCGATATCTTGATCAACAATGCCGCACACTGGATCGGCGATACGTTCATTCCATCCCAGAACTCGCGCGATTGGGGCGGCCGCCCGACGATATTCCTCGATGCGTCGTCGATCGACGGTCACTTCGCGGTGAACGTCCGCGCGGCGGCGCTACTGATCGCCGAATTTGCGCGGCGTCACGTGGCGCGCGGCGCGAAGTGGGGACGAATCATCAGCATCACGACGGGAGGGGCCGAATGCTTCCCCGGCGAGGTCTCCTATGGTGCCAGCAAGAACGCGCTCGAGAGCTACACGCGCTCGGCGGGCAAGGAACTCGCGCGATTCGGCGTAACCGCCAATCTCATCGCGCCGGGCGCCACCCAAACCGGATGGATTACACCCGTGCTCGAGAAGGTCATTCTTCCCAATGTACCGGCGGGTCGAATCGGCCAGCCCGAAGATATCGCGGACGCGATCGTAATGCTCGCCTCGCAGCAAGCGCGCTGGATCAATTGCGCGACCGTGTTCGTCGACGGAGGTCAGAGTCGGTCGAATTGAATTTAACTGCTCCATGATCTGGGTCCGACGCTAAACCGCTTTGACCAATTGAGCAGCGCCAAACGCGATTTTGGCCAGTCAGTCTGAATTGATGCCGTGGTCGCGTTGAAAGAACCGCATTCTGCGGCGGTCCAGAGGTAAAGAGAGACCGTGGTGCGTTGTGGCGAGCACATAGATTGGCATCCCGCTCGTGAGCCTACTCAACCTTTTCGATGGATAGAGGGGTCGCGTATAAGCGTCGAACTCTTAGGCGCTCTGGGGCAATGCTCTAAATTTCGTTTAATGAGAAGGTGACCACTTGTTCTCACGGAAACAGCTCGCCGAAGATTTCAACAGGCTTGGTGTTCGAGCAGGCGATACCATCATGGTCCATGCCTCCGTGCGTTCTGTTGGCGAGGTGGCTGGTGGGCCCGATCAAATCCACTTGGCGCTAAAAGATGCACTCGGAACCAGTGGCACCCTAATGATGTATGCGAGTTGTCCGCGGTATTATGATGACGTTGGTCGCGGCACGCTTGCCCCAGAGCAGGAACGTGAAATCCTCGAGAAGCTTCCGAGCTTTGATCCCTTCACCGCAAGGTCGGCGCGTGACAATGGTGCTCTGGTTGAGTTTCTGCGCACCCATCCGGGAACCCTTGTCAACAATCATGTGGCGCGTTTTGTGGTGTGGGGCAAACACGCCGGGTATTTAGTCTCGGACCCGCCTTGGAACTACACTTACGGCCTCAACTCCCCGCTCGACAGGTTCCTGAAGCTTGACGGCAAAATCCTGTTGTTAGGCTGCGATCACGACACAGTAACTTTCCTGCATTACGCGGAGCATGTTGCGGACCTTCCTGGGAAGCGCGTCGTGCACTACAAGGTGCCCGTTGAAAAAGACGGCCAGCGCGTATGGGAAGATGTCGAAGAATTTAACACCGCAGGCGATGGCGTTCATCCGAACTGGCCTGACCGTTTTTTTGCGAAGATTGTGGATTGCTTTCTCATACAATCAAACAACCAAGGCGGGTACGTGGGTGGTGCCGGAACGTATTTGCTTCGGGCGCAGGAACTGCTGGACTCTGCGCTCGCCTTCATGAGAGCCGTGGCAGCCGACGCGCGCGCAGCCGAACATTTGCATGAACTGGCATAGCGCAACCCTGATGGTATTGAGACCCCATCGGGGGCTTGACGTGCTTTAGGTTCCGAATTCTGCGGCTCGTTCGGGGGAACCACTCCCTGGCTGGATTCGGCAGTGAGCCGGCGAACAAGGTACGGTCATCACTGTCAACGCGAAACCTTCCACCTCGCCGCTCCGTGTTAAGTAACTTCGCTCTGAGAGGCGAGGCGCGTTGCGTCACTGCCACTTGCAACTCAGTGGCGAGAGTTCGATTAAGTCCCCCCGGCGCCTAAGTGCAGCAAAGCTATCGAGCGAATCTCAGAACGGAGTCCCGAGATGAACGGTGGCCGCGAAATTTTAACGCGATCTAAGCATCCTATTCGTTTCTCGAACAAGGCATGGACTTCAATCTAACCTGGGCTCTCGGGGTATCCGATCTCATGGGCTGGAGTCATGGCGAAGTCTTCTTCGCTGCCGGACAGATCAAGGACGGGGATGCTGATGGTTGGCGCCGGGCCTTTTATAGTGAAGCCTAGTATCTCAGAGAACGCGCCGTCACCGAGAAGGCGGCCGGTCGTGAAGTGTCGGCGGGCCTGTCGCAACTGAGCGCGTGCTTTGCATTCCGGACCAGCCCTCACTATGCGGATCCTGGGAAGCCCGAGTTCGCCGTAGCGCTCTCCAGCATGGAGGCGGCCTTCGCTAGTGGAATCGCACTGCTGCGCATTCCGCTGAGAAGTATCGAGGTGCCTTTCGAGCAAACGAGCCTTCCGGGCTATTATCTCGAAATTGATGCGCGTCCTCGCCCGACATTAGTCATGGTCGGTGGTGGAGACACATTCCGCGAGGACTCGTTTTACTTCGCCGGCTTTCCCGGCTGGAAACGCGACTACAATGTGCTGATGGTCGACTTGCCCGGCCAAGGCAAGACCCCTGGCCGAGGCCTTTACTTCAGTGGCGACGCCGAACTTTCGATCAGTGCGTCCCTTGACTGGCTGGACGCCAATGCCGTTAGTAAACCAGAGCAGGTTGCGATCTATGGCGTCAGTGGCGGCGGCTATTTGACGGCGCGTGCCGTGGCTTCAGAACCGCGCATCAAAGCTTGGGTCGCCAGCACTCCGATTTTCGACATCGCCAGGGTTTTCCAGCTCGAGTTCCGAAGTGCTCTTCAAACGCCCTCGTGGTTGTTGAAGCTGCTTGCACATTTGGGCGGTCGGTTGAACACAGGCCTTGCGATGAACCTGAAGAAATACGGGTGGCAGTTCGGCGCAGCGGATTTCGCGAGCGCGGCAAAGGCGGTTGTGGCGCAGGCGCCCCCAGTGGATGTAAACGCAATCGCGCTTCCCTCGCTGTTCCTGGTCGGTGAGAGCGAGGCCGAGGAACTGAAACGGCAGTCGCGTGAACTCTATCGGGTGCTTCGGGCGCGCGGAATAGACGCGGAGATTCGAGAATTCAGCGGCGCGGACGGTGCTGATGCCCACTGCCAGGTCAATAATCTACGTCTGGCGCACGCGGTCATCTTTGATTGGCTGGATCGCGTCTTCGATCGCGGCCCAGCTATCTCGCGGCTTGATCCGCGCCTGCTTTGCTAATGGGCAGGCTCCTGCCGCTGCGCGGAAATCCCCGCAACCGCAGATCGCCAGATCGGCCAGTCCGATCAGCATGCTTAAGCGAGTCGTTTCAGACGTGCGCCCGCCCCCAGATCCGGCAATGCACCTGAAGCTGGGGAAACAGGTTTTTTGTTATGGGGCGCTGGCAGATTGCGGTGTGTCTTGCGATTCATTTCCGAGTCGCGCGCCATCCGCTCGGCCATGGCGGTCAACAGAAACTCCTCGGGACCAGCGCCTACGAAGTACACTCGCATGACCTATATCAATCGCGTATTCGGGGGATCGATGCCAACCGGGGCGCTTCGTACGTTGCAGCTTACCGACGCCGAGGCGGCATCTGTATTGTTCGCCGCTGAAACTGACTGACGGTTCAGCTGCTTCGGACTCTGCCGGACGGGGACTCCTATGCCGCTTGGAGCCAACTTAGGAGGCAACAGATGAAGTTGCGCACGCTTGGGTGGCTGATGTTTTCGCGCCAAGGATGGGTCGCGGCTGCCGCTGCGCGCCAATGGACCCGGTTCATGAGCACCTTGTTTCTCACTAGGGGTTTTTTGCCTATCGCCCCGAAAAGGTTCAATCCAGCATTATCGGATAACCTGGCATCATGACGTTGCTTCCTTTGACGCCAAAACGGCGGCGACTACAGTGTCTTTGCCCTGCCATCTTAGGGGTCAGGTCGAAAGATGGCTTTGGTAAACGCCCAGCAGCCAGCGTGGCCGCTCAGTTAGCATCATTGGCCAGCGCGACTGACATTGCGTGACGAATTTTTTGGCTTTCAGGCTCCCCTCCGACGGTTAATACGCTCACATATTCAACGTAGACATGATATTTCGTGGGCCAAGCTGTGTTACTCTCGACCGGCTGGGATATGCGCCGCTATCTATCGCTTCGCTACTCCCGCCTCCCATGCTGCCGTATCTGAATATTCTCGGAACTTGCAAACCAGACCGTCGCGCAGCGTGAAGATTTGCGCCCAATTCGCCTCGACCACGCGCCCTGTGGCCCGCACAAGGCATCGCTCGTGGCCGAGCACAACTATGGTATCTCCGTCCACGATGAATTCATCCGGTTGAAAAACCTGAAACTCAAGCGCTTCAAAGGTCGCTTTGCCATAGTGTTCGAACTCTTCCCGCGCCCGTGAACCGGAGTGCTCCAAGGGTATATATCCTTGTCCGCGCCGGCATCCTTCCAATCCAAGTCGTCTGCTAGCAGTTTAAGAGTGGCCGCAAGATCCCCATCGTTAATCGTCTGATAGAAACGTTGCACGGTCTGAAGGTTTGGCTGTTCGTTCATCGCGATTATCCTTGTTTCTAAGCTGAGGGTTTTTGCCTATCGCCCTGAAAAGGTTCAATCCAGCATTATCCGATAAGCTGGCATCATGGAGTTGCTTCCTTTGCCAGAGCCCGCCACAAGGTATGGCGGCTTACCGCTAGTTCCTTGGCAACCTGGACTTTGGTGTAGTCCCCGGAGCGCAAAAGCGCCCGGGCCTTCTTCAAATCCGCCTCGCCGAGCGCCTTTGGCCGGCCGCCAACACGTCCGCGACGGCGCGCGGCTTTGAGACCGGCGTTAACCCGTTGACGGAGGAGGTCGCGTTCGAATTCCGCCAGAGCGGCGAAGATATGGAACGTTAATTTGCCGCTCGGCGTAGTCGAATTGATGTTCTCAGTTAGGGAATGCAGCTCGACGCCGCGTTGGTTCAAGAGAACCGTGGTATCGATGAGCTGGCGGAGCGAGCGCGCCAGACGATCGAGCTTCCAGACAATAATTACATCGCCCTTGCGCGCATTATCCAGGAGCCTCATCAATTCCGGCCGCTCGGCCTGGGCCCCCGAAGTCTTCTCCTCATAGATACGGGCGCACTTCACGCGCTTGAGGGCATCCATCTGCAGGTGGGTTTCCTGGGCATCGGTCGACACGCGGGCGTAACCAATTTTCATGGTGCAAAAACCGAGAAGCGGCTTTTATTCTGCACCTTAACTTTTGCACCATACTTGTGCAACTGATTTTTAGGGTGTTTGGACGTCCACAGGCGGGCTATGCGCGAGGTGCACAAACAATTGTTTTTGCAACCACACCAGTATTGCGGTGATTGGCTTCATTACGATGCCGAACCACTTAATCCTGTCTGCCGCACGGAACTTTGCCGCTCACCTCTGGCACACGTGGCACCCCAATGTTGTGGTGGGCGAACGGTGGCGGGAAGACGGAACAATGCGACTTAGAATCCTCAGCGAACAGGAAATCGATGATCTCTATGGACGACCGCATTTCACCCAGCAAGAGCGCGATGAATATTTTGCGCTGTCCGCTCAGGAGAAAGCCGCGCTTGAACAGTTCCACTCGTACAAATCCAAACTATTTTTTATGCTGCAACTGGGTTATTTCAAAGCCCGTCTTACGTTTTTCGTCTTCGGCCTGAAGGATGTAGAGGAAGATGCAGCCTACCTAAAGCGCCGGTATTTTCCTGATTTTAATGACGCCGGTTCTGCGATCGCTAAAGGCACGCGCCTGAAGCAGCAGAAACTTATTCTTAAGCTGTGCAATTACCGCAATACGGATGCGGCGATACAAAAGAATCTGCAAGTCCGCGCCCGGCAGGCGGCCGCGGTCTGTAGCAAGCCCGTCTATGTGTTCCGGGAATTGATGCACCACCTGGCAGAACAGCGCGTGGTCATTCCCGCCTATAGCACGATGCAAGACATCGTCGGCCTGGCTTTGGCTTACGAGCAGCAGCGCCTTGCGGATATCGTGCACTATAGTGTTGACCCCTCCGCAAAATCCGCCCTGGACCGCCTGCTCGCGGACACCCAGGGGCTGCACGAAATCACTCTGCTGAAGCGCGACCCGAGGGACTTTAGTAATTCTGAAATCCGGCGTGAGGTCCAGCGTGGCGAGCAGATGCGCGAGCTCTACGAGCTGTCGCAAAGACTGCTGCCGCAGCTGCATATCTCCAACGAAAACATCAGATACTATGCCACGCTCGTGGATTATTACTCGGTGTACAAGCTTCGCCAGTTGAGCGGATTCACGGTCTATGTCTATCTCCTCTGCTTCATTCAGCACCGCTACCAAAAGCTGCACGACAACCTGATTCAAAGCCTGCTTCATCACGTCAGAAAGTATGGCGACGATGCCAGGGAAGCCGCCAAGGATCTGGTTTACGATTACCGGGCCGCCACGAACGCCGACATGACCAGGGGAGGGCAGATTCTCAAGCTGTTCACGGATGAAGGCATTGCCGGCAGCCTTTTTTTCGAGGAGGTGCGCCGGAAAGCCTTTGGCATGCTGGACGCGGCACGGCTGAACGCCGTGGCAGAATACCTAATCGCTGAGGCGCAATTCGACGAGAAAGCATTCCAATGGCAGCTGCTCGACAAAGCCGGGCAGCGAATCAAGCTCAGTCTCCGCCCCATTCTTCAGGGCATCCAGTTTGCCGCGACGACCGCCGATGACCCCCTCATAAAGGCGATGAAATTTCTGGAGGAGGCCGCTCGCCGCGGTAAGCCACTGGCCGCGTACAAGGAGCAGGATCTCCCGCTGCGCTGGGTTCCGGAAAGGATGAAGCGCTATCTCTATGAGAAGGACGGTGCCCATCGCAGACTGCTTGCGAACCGCTACGAGTTCCTCCTTTACTGCCAAGTTCGCAACGGCCTCGAGTCAGGTGATATTTTCTGCCGCGAGAGCGTTCGCTTCCGCAGCATCAACGACGATCTCCTTGACCATGAGCTGTGGCGCAATGACAAGGAAGCGCTAATTGCTCAAGCGGGCTCGGATATCCTACGCCGCTCCATCCGCGAGCACCTGGCGGAGTTGAAGGAACGGCTCGAGGCGCGGTTGTCCGAAGTCAACCGGCGCATCGCCGCGGGCGAGAATACCTACTTCAAGCTCAAGGAAAACGGCCACTGGACCCTGGAGTACCCAGGCGATGACGAAGAGACGAACCATCCATTCTTCGACCAATTGCCGCAGACGGATATCAATAGTGTTTTGTGTTTCGCCGATCGGCAGTGCGGGTTCATGGATGCATTCACCCACCGCCTTGGACGCTACGCCAAACAAGCACTGAACAAGTCCGCATTAATTGCCAGCCTCGTAGGCTGGGGCACTAACACCGGCATTCCAAAAATGGGCCAGATTTCCGATATCGGCAGCCCCACCCTGCTATCCACCTCCGATAATTTCTTGCGTCCCGAGACCTTGCGGGAGGCCAATGATGTGGTGAGTAACGCGATCTCACGGCTTTCGATCTTCCGCCATTACGACATCGGCGGGTTCCTGCATTCCAGCAGCGACGGCCAGAAATTTGAGACCGGGGTGAGCAGTTTCAATGCTCGCCATTCCCCCAAATACTTCGGGCTGAAGAAAGGCATCGTGTCCTATACGCTGGTCGCCAACAACGTTCCGGTTAACGCTCGCAATATCACCGCTGACGACCATGAGAGTCATTTCGTCTTCGACATCCTTTACAACAACAGCGCGGAGATTCAGCCCGAGATTCATTCCACAGATACGCACGGCACCAATAACCTGAACTTCGCGCTCCTACAGGTGTTTGGCAGTAGTCAGTTTACTCCACGATACAAGGATATATATGACAAAGTGCGTAACTCGCTCATCGCGTTCCATCATCCAAGCCGCTATGGCGATGCGATCATCAAGCCTGTTCGGAAGATCCGGGAGGACCTTATTATCGGAGAATGGGATGAGTGCCAGCGCATCTTCGTGTCTCTGGCTCTGAAGGAGACCACACAGAGCACGATCGTGCGCAAGCTGAGCGCACAGTCGCGCAGTAGCAGAGCCAAGCGCGCCCTTTGGGAATACGACAGCATTTACCGCAGCCTCTACTTCCTCGACTATATTGACAACCCGCCCTTGCGGCAGCACGTCCAGAAAGCCTTGAACCGGGGCGAAAACTACCACCAGTTGCGCCGTGCCATTTCCTATGCCGGCTTCGGCAAGCTTCGCTTCAAAACCGAGTATGAGCAGGACCTCTGGGCGGAATGTAGCCGCCTGCTTGCCAACTCCATTATTTTATACAACGCTTCCATCCTTTCCCGGCTGTTGGAGCAGCAGGAAACGACCAGGAATACACAAGGCGCCGATGCAACTAAAAAGGTATCCCCCGTTGCCTGGCAGCACATCAATCTCCAGGGGCGCTACGAGTTCCAGAAGCAACCGGACCCACTCGACGTTGATATGATCATCCGCACACTCACCGAACTCTCCCATAATCGCTGGGCGGTCGAAGATCTGGATTGAACCTTTTCGGGGCGATAGGCAAAAAACCCCTAATATGAATACGTATTTGACTTAGCAAAGCCAAGCGCTTAGTATAGTTATAAAATTTCGGACTAGTGTAGCTCTTACCGAGGAGGCGGAGGATGGAGCCCATCTGTGAAGAAGCGAGATCGGAAGAACCCGCACGCCGTGGCGCTGGGCCGATTGGGCGGTTTGGTTTGCAGCGAGGCCAAGACGCGCGCCAACAAGGAAAACGGCCGCAAGGGTGGTCTGGTCAAAAGCCGCAAGAAGACTATCGCGGCCAGACGCAACGCTCGGCGGCCAAGGCCCGGGCGCCGCAAGAAAGGGTGAACGCGGCAATCTCTTCGATCCATGCCCGCTTTGGCAAGTGCGTTATCGGCCTCGGCTATCTGGGAATCAGGTACGTCCCGACCAGACCCCAGCCCGTTCTGTGATGGGAATGCCGCCGGCCGAGGCGGATATTTATCCCACGGAACAGCAGGTAAGCTCGTTAGTTAGGCGAACGGGTTGGCGCATGCGCGAGCAAGCGGCGGGTAGCGCGGTAATCATTGGATGGCACGGAAAGAGCCGATGATCATCGGACAGATTATCGAAGACGGAAAGCTCGAATGTGACCTGCCGGCACTGGTCGACACACGTCTCCTCATCCAGGCGAATTCGGGCGGCGGCAAATCGTGGTTACTGCGGCTTATAGCGGAACGCGCCGGCATCCAGACCATCGTGCTCGACAGCGAGGGGGAGTTTGCCAGTCTGCGCGAGTCCGTGGACATGTTGCTGGTTGGCGCGGGCGGCGAGCTGCCCGCCAGTCCCCGTTATGCTGCGCTGCTGGCGCGCCGGCTCATCGAATACAAGGTCTCCGGAGTAATCGATCTCTACGAGCTGAAGCTTGGCGAACGTCGTCAGTTTGTGAAGCTGTTTCTCGATTCACTTATCCATCTTCCGCGCGAGCTTTGGCGGCCAACGCTGGTGATTCTCGACGAGGCGCATATCTATTGTCCGGAACGCGGCTCCGGAGAGGCGGAATCGACGGAGGCAGTTATCAGCCTGATGAGTCAGGGCCGAAAGCGCGGTTATGCGGGGATTATCGCTACGCAACGCTTGTCAAAATTGCACAAGGATGCTGCCGCCGAGGCCAACAACGTAATTATTGGACGCCCCTGGTTGGATGCAGACCAGGCAAGGGCAGGGGACGCGTTCGGGCTCTCGAAGGGCGACCGGCTCAAGTTGCGCGACCTGAAGCAGGGCGAGTTCTATGCGTTTGGGCCGGCCTTTAACCAACCGGGGATAGTTCATTTTCGCTCGGATCGGGTCCGTACGACCCATCCGAGGCCGGGAGAGCGTCACTTGCTTAGCGCCCCCGCGCCGTCGGCGGCCATTCGCGGGGTACTGGGGAAATTTGTTGATTTGCCTCACGAGGTGGAGGCCGAGATTCGTGGCCTCGATGAGGCACGCCGCCGGATCGCCGAACTAGAGCGGCAAATCAGGAAAAGCAGGAACGCGAATTCAGCATCGCAGTTAGACCAGGTCGCTGTCGAGCGTGCCATTAGGGTTGTGGTCGAGAAGGAGCGAGCGGCGTGGCGGGCAGAAGTTGGAGTGGAGTAGGGCACGCTTCCGGCAAATGTCCGCGACGGTGGCTTCGGTGGGACGAACCTTCGACAAACTTAAAGTCTTACTTGATAAAATTGAGGCCGAGTGGGCGAACGCCACCGAGAATGACGCGACATCTTTTATTTCAAGGAACCATCGCCGCGCCCATGCCAGTCCAGCAGAAAATCGCGCCGCTTCAGCCGATAGCTTTGATGAGTCGCGGAAACTGCTGTCCGGCGAGCGCCGAATTCTTACTTCCTTGGCACAGTATTCTGAGGGCAGGAGCAAGGCGCAGGTTGCGATCCTGGCCGGATATGCCCTCAACGGTGGTGGATTTAACAACTACCTGGGCGCCCTCAGATCGCGGGGCCTCATTAAAGGTAATGGAGACAGGCTGACAGTCACGGATGCTGGAATCGAAGCGCTCGGGTCGTGGGAGGCGTTGCCGACAGGACCAGCCCTAATTGACCACTGGCGGTCCCGCTTAGGAAAAGCAGAACGCCTGATTTTAGAAACGCTCACCCAATCGTATCCCGATCCATTGAGCAAAGAGGAAGTCGCGGCCAGAGTCGGTTACGAAGCCAACGGCGGCGGTTTCAACAACGCGCTCGGCAGGCTGAGAGCCCTCGAGTTGGTGCAGGGTCGCGGTGAACTCCGAGCGAGCGATAATCTTTTCGAAGCACGATAGTCAAGTCGAGGGTCAGCCCGGCGACAATGGCATCCGCTTCGCCGCAAGTGACCGCGGGCGCACCACAGGCCGGCTACGTGGAAGGCCGCCGATCCTTCCCTTATTTGGATGGCAACGACTGATAAACATCGCTGGCAATTTGCAGGACGTTTTCGCCGTAACGCCTTTGGCTGGCGCTCGCAGCCTGCGATTCAGCGGGTTCGTGAAGCAGTATCCGAGATCAAGGGAGTGGCGCGTCGCGATCCACTATTAGGGGCTGACGGCGCGGTGCTGTTCCTCGAGAAGGTGTCGGCCGCGCTGGAACACGTAGATAGCTCGTCCGGTGCGATCGGTACGGCAGTCAATCATGCCATTGCAGAGCTGGTGTCGATTATCGCGAAGGCGCCCGTGGATTTTGGCAGGCGTGCTAAATGGTTGGATCGGTTGTGGGACGCTTATATCGCGGACGCTATTCCCTATATAGAGACGCTCGGTGATTTTTGGGGCGAACTGTGTGCAACCAAGGAACTCGCGTCGGTTTGGGCCAACAATCTTATCGAGCCTCTCCGATCGACTTGGCGGGATCGCGGGACAAGTTCGTACTTCCAGGGGACGGCGGTTTGCTTGTCGTCGCTCCTGGCCGCGGGACGGTACCTGGAGCTGCTGGACATTCTCGAAATAGCTCCCTTCGTTTGCTGGGCCGATCGCCGCTGGGGCGTGCAGGCATTGGCTGCAATGGGCAAGAGCGCTGATGCCCTCCGCTACGCTGAGGCGTCGCGCGGACTCAATGACCATCCTGACGCGATCGCGCGCGCCTGCGAGGAGATTCTGCTTTCCTCGGGCCGGCCGGAGGAAGCGTACGAACGTTACGCGCTTGCGGCGAATCGAAGCGGATCATACCTCACTATGTATCGGGCGATCGTTCGGAAGTACCCGCACAGGGACCCGAAGCGGATTTTGTGCGATTTAGTGGCGCGTACGCCAGGTGATGAAGGCAAATGGTTCGCCGCAGCCAAAGAGGCGGGATTCTTAGAGTTGGCAATCGAGCTGGCAAAGGCGTCGCCTTGCGACCCAAAAACCCTCACTCGCGCCGCACGGGATTTTGTCGAGACGAATCCGGTCTTCGCGTTGGAGGCCGGTCTCACCGCGCTGCACTGGCTCGAGAAGGGTTACGGATATGAGATCACCGGAGCTGACGTCTGGGCGGCATACTCGAACACGATGAAAGCGGCGGAGCGGCTGGATCGGCACGACCAGGTGCGCGACCGTATCCGCGCATTGGCCCACAAGGGGTTCGTGGCGCAAATCCTCGGCCGGCAACTGGGGCTCCCCACGCCCTGAAAGAGCCGAAGCGGCAGGCGACTTACGGCTTGTCCTTTGCGAAGAGCTTGTGGAACACCCGCTCCGATTCCCGGAGGCCTCTTTCGGTCAGGACCACCGATTTGGCTTTGCCGACCGGATTCGGGATGAAACCCTTCTCATGAAGGCGGTTCATGGCTTCCCAATCAAAGCCTTTCCATGCTCTCGACCCGTCATGGAGCGTCAGGTGGAGAAGCGCGAGGACGGCTTCGTCAATTTTGTGCGTATCAATATCCATTATTCGAAGAGCACTTCCGCAATTGATCCGATCAGACTTTGAACGTCGCTCCGCCTTTTTGCCATCCTCCGTGGCGGCCCCGCTGCAACTGGGCCTATGATATGCGGCAAGCACCGTTTCGGTTGTTGGACTAGACCAAGCCGGAGCTTGTTTGGAACTTAAAATAGCGTGCTGCATTGGTCGCACATGCTGCCTCGGAGCGATCGTGATAAAGTAGGGGCAGATGGATGATCCGATAGTCTCATGCCGGCGGCGTTGATAGACGATCCTCTCCTGAAGCGCTTCCGCGCTGCGCTCGATCGGGTTTATGGCGATCGGATAGAGCGAGTCATACTGTTCGGCTCGCGTGCACGTGGTGACGCGGGCAAAGATTCAGATTACGACGTAGCCGTTTTTCTGCGGGACATGTCCGATCGGTTTGCAGAAATGAACCGGCTGGCCGACCTGAGCACGCAGATCCTGGACGAAACCGGTGAGTTCATCCATGCCATGCCCTATCCTGCGGGTTCCTACAACGAGCGCACGCCGCTCATGCTCGAAGTCCGCGCAATTGGCGTCGATCTATGAAGCCCGAGGCCGCCGCCTTTCTTAACAAGGCCCGCGAGTTCCTGGAGAAGGCGGAGGACATGCTTATCGATGACTGGCCTGACGAAGCCGGCCGTGCGGCGTATCTCGCCGGGTTGCATGCGGCGCAAGCGTTGATCGTTGACCGCACTGGTAAGGTGATCAGGCGTCATCGCGGTGTTCAACGCGAGCTCGGACGGCTGACGAAGGACGAGCTGCACTTCGACCAAGAGCTGCGACCCTTCCTTGGTCGCGCCTACAATCTCAAAGCCATTGCCGATTACGAGACCGGTCCCGGGTCCCGAGTGTCGATCGAGAGCGCGCGTGCTGCGATCGACATGGCGCGCCGATTTGTCGAGTCCATCACGGGGTTGCTTACTTGAAGCGCGCCATCAGGCGGGCCTTTCTTACACGGCTGAGCGATGCCGACCTTGACCCGATCACACAGTAAGTGCGCCGCGCCTTAACAATCTAGCAAATGGTTAGACGGCGGCGCGCAGCGTTGCGTTCAACGCTGCGCTTGCGCTATTGGCGCGCCTGCTGATGTCAAAGCCCGAGTTGCAAAAGTCCTAATTTTTGCGCCGTCAACCGAAACTCGCGTTTTACTGGAGATTTTGGCTTGGTTGGGTCGCCTCGGGGAATTGCTCCCCCGAGGCTCCCGCGGATCCGGACAGGCAGATTTCCCGCATCCGGCTCTTCGGTTCACGGTTTCGCTACGCGACGGTCGCGGGACGGATGCGGGGCTCCGGCAGCGGGTAATGCGCCAGAAGCCGCATCATCGCCTCCCACGATATGTGTGCCCGTTGCGAGCGGCGGCTTAACCACTTCCGCCACACCGCGATGACCTGTTCACGGAGGTTGCGGAGCGCCCTGAAGTTTCCGGTGATGCCGAAATACTCAAAGTGCCCGAGCAGCTTCCTCCTGAGTGCTGGCCACTGCGCGCGAACTGGCTCGTGCCGATGCTGCCGACACCAATTCGCGATGCGCTTGAGAGTGCGCCGAAAGCGGTCCGTAGCGGTCTTTTGCTTCACCACCCAGTATCCCTTGCGGGACTTGGCCCAATAGTGGGTGAAGCCCAGAAGGTCGAAGGTGTCGGGCCGGGAGCGCGCGTCGCCGTTACTATGGGGCGACGCCGAAACCCTCCGGTCCGGTCGCCGAAAATCAACCAGCCGAGTCTTTTCAGGATGAAGCGCCAAACCATACTTCGCCAGCCGCTTCGGTAGCACGTCGAACACTCGCCGCGCATCTCGTTCATGCTCGAAGATGATGACAAGGTCATCCGCGAAGCGGACGAGAGTTGCACGGCCCGCGAGTCGCGGCACTACCAGACGTGTGAACCACTCATCAAGCACCTCGTGCAAGTAGATGTTCGCCAGGATTGGGGAAATTACCCCACCCTGCGGCGTGCCAGCCTCCGGGTACTTAATCGCCCCGTCTTCCATCACGCCCGCGTTCAGCCACTTGCCGATGAGCCGCAACAGCACTCCGTCACGTACCCGTTTACGCACGATGCCTCGCAAGTGGCAATGTTCCAAGGTCCCGAAAAAGTTTCGGATATCAACCTCGAGAACCCACTTGCCCGCCATCACCACCGCTTGATGTTGCACGACTCGCAAAGCCTGATGCGCCGAGCGGCCGGGTCGAAAGCCGTATGAGCAGTCGAGAAAACTCTGCTCGTATACTGCTTCCAGCACCATCGCCACCGCTCGCTGAAGCGCCTTATCCTCGAAGGTTGGTATGCCAATTGGCCTCGTTTGTGAGCCATCGCCCTTCGGGATGTGCACGCGCCGCACCGGTGGCGCCACATAGCTGCCCGACTTGGCGCGTTCGAGCAGCGAGCGGAGGTTGTCATCCAGGTTTCTCGCATACTCGTCGGCTGTCTGCCGGTCGATGCCCGTGGCTCCGTCCTTGCGCGTGCGCCGATACGCCTCGCGCAGCCAGTCGATGTCGATGTGATGGGCGAGCGTCGTCAATGCCGCTTCAGGCATCTCGCGCGCCAGTTTTGCTATGCGCTCAAGTTTCGTTGATACGGTTGTGGAGCTCGATGTCTCCGCCATCTTTCCCTCGAACGTGCCCGTGTCCCGGTGCTCCCTTCCCTCCACGGGGTCCCTCGGGTCGGTTCCCCCGCCTCCTCGGTAATGCGAAGCACTCCGACTTCCTGCCGCCCCTTCCGCGATGCTTCGTTTCCTTCGCTTCGCGGTACCGCCACCGCGCCTTGGGTTTCGTTCCCGCAACTGCAAGACGCTACGGCTGCGGGCCTGGAGTTGTTCACCGGAATCCCCAAACCGGATTCATTGACGGAGACGACAGGACCTCCCAGGTTCCTGGAGAACCCCAATATGAACGTGCCCTGCTCTTCGACCCCGGCGGGACCGTTGCGCTCGGCCACTGCCGCGCCTCGGTGTTGTCTTCCGCAGTTTTGACGACGTCGACTCCCACCATTTCCAAAATTTCGAGGCTCAATCACACGGCCCGTTCACTCGCTGTCTACGCTTCGCAGGGTGGGTTACCCCACCGCCACGCAAGACTCGCTTCCGGATGGCTGGCCAGCCTTTCCGGGCGGGACTGACTACCCGCTGGGTCCCAATGAAAGGTTTCAGGTCATTCCATTCCCTTTCCCAGGCTTTGCCTGGCGCACCAAAACTCTTGCGCAAAAGTCCATTCTTCTGCGAGGACTTTTGCGACAATCGCGAGCGCTGCAAAAGTTTTTTGGGACGCCTGGACCTTTTCAACTACGCAGATCCATGCCGAAACCAGCCTCCGGGCCCTCGGCGACAATTAAATCTGCGCCCCGGGCGGCATGCGGTAGCTCCAGTTTGCCGAAATTTAGGTCTTCGCTAGGTTAGGGCCTTTGTTGGTATTCTCGTCTTCCGTCTATTGGCGGGAGGTAACGATGACTCAACGGGAACGTCGGGGCTGGGTTATCGTCGCGAGCTTGTTCGCTGCTCTGTTTTTGATCGCCGGCTCCGGCGCCAACACGTTTGGCATATTCTTGCCGGTCCTGCTGAAAGCGTTTCCGCATTGGAGCAGAGCCAAGGTCGCGCTGTTGCCGAGTGCGCTGTTTTTTTCCTGGGGCGTTACTGTCATCCCGGTTGGCTGGCTGCTCGACCGAGTTGAGGCCAGGCTGCTAATGATCTTCGGTGCGATCGCCGCGGGAGGCGCCTTTCTGATCGCGAGCAGGTCGAATTCATTCAATCCCATGCTCGCCGCCTATTTGCTGCTCGGGCTGGGTATTTCCACTGGTACCCTGGCTCCGGCCGCATTCGTTCTCGCCAATTGGTTCGAAGCCCGCCGGGGGCTCGCGATGGGGATAACCATGGCTGGCACAACGGCCGGTGGGATGGCAATGACGCTGGTGGCTAATCACGTAATTTCAGACGCGGGATGGCGGACCGCATACGTCGCACTCGGCGTACCAATGATCGTGGTAGTGGTGCCGTTGACAGCTTTGGTAGTGAGGAGCCGGCCTCCGCGCATATCAGCTGTGCCTCAGCCAAGCATGACGGTTGCTCAGGGAGCAAATCTTCTAGAGGGTTTCGAAGTGCCTGAGGCACTGCGCACGCGCTCCTTCTGGATGCTGGTAGTCGCGCATTTTTGCTTCGGCCTTATGGTAGTGGGCATGGTGGTACACATGATCGCTTACCTGGAGAGCCTCGGCTACAAGGCCAGCGGCGCCGCTCTGGCGATGAGCGCACTTTTCGGTTTAGGCGGGCTGGGCAAAGTGATGATAGGCTACGTGGCCGATCGAATCGGCGCGCGGATGGCACTGGCGGCCGACTTTGCTGCGATTGCGCTCGCTTTTCTCCTGGTGTTCAGCGCAGCACGTGTGTCCGTGCTGATAGTCTTTATTTTGACGTTCGGAATTGCCACGGCCGCACCGGTGGCATTACTGCCACTGCTGGTAGCCGAATCCCTGGGACGCCGGCGCTACGGCGTTCTCGGTGCTTTGACCGGCATAGGCGGGACGATCGGAGGCGCCGTTGGGCCGGTCATAGCTGGGCGAATTTTCGACATAACCGGCGGTTATGCCGCCGCCTTTGAATTGTTTATCCTGGCGGATGCTGTCGGTGCGCTAGCCACATTTGTCTGTCAGTCATATGCGCAAAGTTCTGGCATGAGCATCGCGCAAGCCTCGGCATCCGCCTAGTGTCGTGTCGCTGAATAAAGTATAGGGCACCATCCGTCTATGCTGCATGGGCGTAAAGAGATGGCCGGTGGAAGTCAGCGAAGCGGATCGAGCCCAGTTGGAGGCGTCGTTGCGAAGCCAGACTATCGCACACGCGCTGGCGACCCGGGCGCGAATAGTATTGGGCAGCGCGGCGGGCGAGAGCATTCGTGTACTGGCAGAACGGCTCAAGGTTACCCAACGAACGGTGTGTCTGTGGCGGCGACGCTATGCAAGTCGTGGCTTGGATGGTCTCCGCAACCGACCGCGTGCTGGGCGTCCACGGCGGATCACCTCGGCCAAGGAGCAAACGGTCGTGAGCGCCACCCTGCGCCAGCCGAAGGCCGCTACGCACTGGAGCGCGCGACGCTTGGCCAAAGAAGTTGGCTTGTCTGCGGCAACCGTGCATCGCATATGGCAGAAGTACGGCCTGCAGCCGCACCGGGTAGACACTTTCAAATTCAGCCAAGATCCAGAGTTCGACAGCAAATTGGCCGACATCGTGGCTCTGTATCTCGACCCGCCGGAGCGGGCGTTGGTGCTGTGCGTGGATGAGAAATCGCAGATTCAGGCGCTGAACCGCACCCAACCGGCGCTGCCGATGTGGCCGGGACTGCCAGCGCGCAGGACCCACGACTACACGCGCCACGGCACCACCAGCCTGTTCGCAGCGCTGGAAGTCGCCAGCGGCAGGGTGCATGGACGCTGCTTTCCGCGCCATACTCATGTTGAGTTCCTTACTTTTCTGAAATCTTTGGCGCGCCGTTACCCGAAGCGGGAGCTGCATCTCATCTGCGACAACTACGGAACCCACAAACATCCTGCCGTAAACGAATGGCTTGCCGCTCATCCGCGGATCCGCTTGCACTTCACGCCGAGCAGCGCGTCTTGGCTGAACCTGGTTGAACGCTGGTTCGCAATCATTACGGGCCAGGCTATTCGCCGCGGCAGCTTCGACAGTGTCCGCCGTCTCGAAGCCGCAATCATGAACTGGCTCAGTCACTGGAACAACAACGCCAAACCCTTTCGCTGGATCAAGTCGGCCGCCGATATCAAACGCAGCATTCGAAATGCGGCACTTATTTACGAGACACAACACTAGCGTGTCGTCCGATTTTCGCAAGACAGCCATTAGAGTCATAACCGGGCCGAAAAATTACTGGGCAGACGTCTCGCCCGTCAGTTAGTAGGCAGAGCAGGGTGCCAGGACAGACCATGAATCTGCCTGGCACCCTTTCAGGGCTTGCAGCTAGCCGCCGCAGTCGCCGATGACCCGCTCATCGAGGAGATGAAATTTCTGGAGGAGGCCGCCCGCCACGGTAAGCCACTGACCGCGTACAAGGAGCAGGACCTGCCGCTGCGCTGGGTTCCGGAAAGGATGAAGCGCTGTCTCTACGACAAGGACGGTGCCCATCGCAGGCTGCTGCCGGATCGCTACGAGTTCCTCTTTTACCGCCAACTTCGCAACGGCCTGGAGTCGGGCGATATTTTCTGCCGCGACAGCGTCCGCTTCCGCAGCATCAACGACGATCTCGTTGACCAGGAGCTCACGTCGTAATCCTGCGGCACACAGTTTGAAGAAAGTTGGCCCCCGCGAGAACACTCAAATAACAAATAAGAATGGGAGAAACCTCAACGGTTCGATTTCACCGCATCCCCGAATACCCGAAACTGCGTTCCCCGGGACCGTTCACGCAATCATCGCGAGGCCGCAATGAATGCAGTGCGAATCTGCACGGTTTGTGCGGTTTGCTTTATGAGCACCTGAACGACATGCTCTCGATGGTCGTGGCGAATTCTTCAGCTCATCCGGCCGCCTGGCGGCTTCCTCGATGGCTAGCGGTTTGCCTGTGGATTTTCGGCATATCGGCTTTTCACATCGTCTTGCCCTGGGTCATTTCTGGTTCAGCTGTTCGCCACGAATGGCGTCACTGCCATCCGTCGCTGCTGAACCTCGCTTCACTTCTGTCAGTCGCCATCGGCCTTGCAGTGATTGTGTGGGCTCTTGCCGAGCACTTTGTGCACGGGTCTAAGGGCTACGAATTCAGCGCCACTCCGTCTTATCTGATTCGGAGCGGGCCTTACCATTACACCCGCAATCCGATGTATGTCGCCGCTCTGCTAGTTTGGGTTGGATGGTCGTTTTTCTACGGTAGCATTCCGCTTCTTATTTCCTCGGCGGCGATCTGGATACTCTTGGAATTCATCATTATTCCGTTCGAAGAACGGCGGCTCATGACGCGGTTCGGTCAATCATACCTATCCTACAAAGTCAGGGTCGCACGCTGGATTGGCCACGACACCATCAAATTCCCCAGATAATTGGGCAAAGTGACCGCCCTTGTTCTCTTATATTTTATACAGCATAACCAGCGGTTATGCAGTGCGAGACTCTTCGAGCATCAAATGGGAACCACTTAACTTGACCAGAACAAACGGCAGGGCAGGGTGCTTTGACGATCTCGCGTTGTTCTGCACTCAAGACCGCGCGTGAACCTCCTCATACTTCTCCACGCGGTAGTCTCAACACTACTCGAGTATTGGAGACTGTCGGTAGAAGATTATCCCCAAATTGGATGGGGCGTAGTCTTTCTTTAACATGAGGCGGACGATTAATCGGAGCGATTAAGCTGATCGCCTTGTTCCAGCAATCTAACCGACGCGATCCCATTTTTCGGCTGAAGGTCGCGCCGGACTAGAACTCACAACAACAGGCCAAACTCAAGCAGACCCCGGACCTGTGCTGGATTTTGGCCCTCGTTCCCGAAGACGTTGCCCGACGTATAGTGCACTGCCTGAACATAAGATATTTCCGGACGAACGAAGAACTGCTTGTATTGGTACGTTGGCGTTAAGGTCAACGAAAAGGCCTCGCTCCCTGGTCCGTAGAGCAGATTGGCTGACCCGTCGGTTGAGTTGCCTGTGGTGCCGATGGCCTCACCACGCGCCGCCAGAGAAAAATGCTCGGACAGTTGGTAGCTCGCGAGCACCGCTCCGCCCAACGTAGACGTCGCTCGGAATACGCCAATATCGGAATTATGCGGGACCCAGGTCCATTGGAAGTAGGGCTGAATGATCCAAGGCGATTTGTTGAACGTATATATTAAATTGTAGATGCCGCTGTTGTTCTGGAGAACCGGCGTAGCGAAGTTAGAAAATTTCGAGAACCCGAGGTTCTGCCCACCTACAGCGGTGACAGTGTTGGCAGAATTGATGGCATAGGCCAGCGAGCCCCAAAGCCAAGTATAACTGTTGGAGTAGAATCCATTGTTCCAGCTCAGCGCCGCG